>WLWF01000056.1_pt1 | contig 93084 bp, 161 predicted proteins | sample 6718331 | NCBI WGS metagenome assembly WLWF01 (sample SAMN12718692, study PRJNA515312) | sponge metagenome | isolation source: marine sponge | host: Mycale hentscheli | place: New Zealand: South Island, Marlborough, Capsize Point | collected 2003-05-01 | reverse complement strand
ATATGTGTCAAGAGGTTTTAAATGGTGACTTTGAACAAGCCATGAGAATCATAGAAAGATACAGAGGTGTAAAACTAACCGAAGATGAGTATGGTTTTAAGAAGCAACTAAGACAAAACTCACTAATGAGGAATTAAATAATTCAACAAAAGTTTGGATAATTAAAATACTTTTTGTAGATTTACATATCATTAATCAAATAAATAACCAATTATGCGACAAGAAATTAAAAAAGTAATCACAGATTTAATCTATACTGGTGATGCAAAACCAAGAACCACATTTACTGATGGTAGTCCTTTAGAAGACAAGTTAGAACTTATTGAACAAGCAGTTGATAAAGTATTTAAAGAAATTAATAAACCACAAAGAAGATTATATTGTGGTTGGATGATTGCTGATGTTGAACATATGTTTAGACAAATGCAAGTTGATGATGGTAAGTTTACCAATGTAGAATATACAGATGAACTAGGTGAAGATGTTATGAATTTAGTTGAACGTAGATTTGATGCTGAATACGGAGTAGCTTGGTACAATATTGAATCAGCTATCGAAGAAATAATGGAAGATTATTAATCACATATAAAACTATATAATTATGAAGTACGAGGTAAGAGAAGTTTTGAAGTCAATTGAAGTGATTGAATCAAGTAAAGAACTGACTAGCGAATTGAGAAAAACATTCGCAACAGATTTCCCAATGATTAAAGCGTGTGTTAAAGAGAATCTAATTAAAGATGAAGCCATAGCTTTAATTCAAAAGATAGCACCAGTTTGTTTTAAGATAAACGGAACGGTATTTTTAAAGGGTGAAACCAAAGGTGAACACGACCTTATTGGTGATGAAATGGATTACCAACCAATAACTGAATTGTTTGATATGACACAAGAAATAGCCACTGGTGATAGTTATTCATTTTATGTTTCTGGTACAGATTACTTTGAGTTAGCAAGTAATGAAGAAAGCATTGAAGTAAGAAAATTCCTAAATAATTTGTTTAAGTAAAATACTTTTCGTACATTTACATAAACCAATTAAAAAATATAATCATGATAGAAGGAGTAAACATACACAACCTAGAAGTAGAAATAAAAGGTCATGTTGATAGAAACATAGTTAATATAGGTTCTTTAACCCTATCAGTAGGTGGTAGAGAACATATCTTAGATGTTACACAATCATATTCAGATAAAACAAAAAATATTTCTGGTGAATCAATATTAAGAATCACATGTGATTTAGAAATAGATAAAGATACATTTGAGGATTGCCCTTATGATATAACAAAGAATGATTTGTTAAATGCAGACCACAACGAATTAAATGCAGAATTATATGTTGGTGGTGAAGAAGATTTTGAAGTAGAAAATATATTATTACACTTTGATGTTGATGGTCAAGATTATCAAATAAAAGTAAATGAAGAAATATAAAACAATATAAGTTATGAAAGTTAATAGTCCAGAAAAAGCCGAAATAATAGAGTTATTTTTATCAAAGGATAAAACACCTATTGCATATCAAAAAAAGGTCGCAGAACTCATTAAAAGTGGGTATAGCGAGAAGGAAGCAGAGAATTTTGTATCAACAACACCATTTGAAATGGAATTCTATTATTCAGATGACTTAGGATTATTCCTAGTGGAATCTGAAGCAGTTGAAAATGCTATATTGGTAGACCCATATACAGGTGAAAACCTTGAGCATTTGGATGAAGAATATACATTAATTGAAGATTAATTTGGAATTGTAAATTATTATTTGTACATTTACATCATAACATTAAAACAATAAGAATTATGTCAGATTATAGTAGAGTAAATAAAGTTGTTAAAGATTATTTGGATAAAAATGGTACACACTATATACCAAACTTTAATCAACTTAGTGGTGATGAATATAATCACATATTAAATATAGGAACAGATATTATGTTAAACCATTGGGATATGAATGAATATGAATCTGGTAGCTTTGTTACTAATTTAATTAATAACGACTTAGTAGGTACATTCGCTAGTGCTGATAATATTAACCAAAATTGTATAAGATTTTATGTGATGTTGAAACATAACGCATCATTAGTTTTAGTATAACCAATAAAAAATATAATCATGAAAAGTAAATTGAAAATTAAAAGTGAAGACTTTATTAACTGGTTTTTTAATAGTGGTGCAGACCAAGACCAAGAAAGCGAAGCATTACGTTTAGGATATAGTGTAATAGAAGAATTATCATATGGTAAAGTAACCATAACACCACAAGATATATTGGATAGGTGCGAACCAGTTGTGATTCCAATAAGAATTATTGAAGGGTTTGAAGATGATGATACTTTTGCTGAAATTGATGATGCAATTGTCGAAGGTAAAATAAGTAATAATTTTGAAATTGAACTCATATAAGATAATATATTATGAAACCAGATGTTATAATAACTGAAAGTAGTGTGACAATCACACACGATAACGAGGAGATAGTGCATTGGGTATCAGATGAATGGGAAGAAGACCCATCCATTGTACCAAGCATAACAAACGCAATAAAGTTAGCATATACAGATGTGCTATATTTAAGAGAATTAGTGGGTAAGCCACTATAAAGGTATAATCTACCATGATTATGTTTTAATGTTGGTAATGTGAGGGGAGAGAAATCTCCCCAAACATTTTTTGTATAATAAATTATAATTTTATTGGAATAATGAAACTAATTTACTATATTTGTATATAAGATTAAAACTAAATAATTATGGAAATGATGAAATTTGAAATGGAAGTGTTGATTGAGTACAACTATTCCGAATTATTACTAACAAACTTGATGTTAAATAAAGCTAAAAAAATAGCTAATAAAGGAAAGGAATTTGCTAGAGAACATGGTAAATTAATGTCAGCAGTTGATTGGGAAAAAAAGATAATCAGAATTAATGAGAACCTAGATTCTGTTGGTATAATGATGATGTCTAAAGAAGCAGAATGTTTCGACCTAAGTGGAAAATATGAAACTATGTGTCTTAATTAAAATAAATTTGGAATTATAAATTATTATTTGTACATTTACAAAACATTAAAAAAATATATTATGCCGAATCATGTATCAAACATATTAAAAATAGAAGGAGATAGTAAAAAAGTATCAGAAGTATTAGAAATACTTAAAGATGAAGAAGAAGGTATAACTTTCGATAAATTTTTACCTATGCCAGAAGAACTGGTTGGAACATCAGCACCAAGTAGAATAGTTAGTCAGAGAGAATACGATGAAGCCAAAGAACTACTTGAATATAAATTGGCTAGTGGTGAAAAAGTTTTAAATACATCACTACCACTAACCAAAGAAATGCAGAAAGAACTTATCGAAAAATATGGTTCTGACAATTGGTACGATTGGGCATATAGAAACTGGGGTACTAAATGGGGTGCTTACGATGGTTATCAATTATCAGAAAACTCATTATTCTTCCTAAGTGCTTGGAGTACACCACATAAGGCAATGATTAATCTATCTACCAAATATCCAGAAGTGATAATTAAAATAGAATATGCTGATGAAGATTTTGGTCACAATGTAGGTAACTATGTTTTAAAAGATGGTCAAATAATAGAAGAATATATACCAAAGGGTGGTAGTGTTGAAGCCATTAAGATGGCTTTAAATATTACAGGTGGTGAAGATTATTACTTAGGTGATAGCATATACGATATGTTAGAAGAAGATATTGATGATGTCTGGTATAATACACTATTAAATGTGATAGTTGAAAAAGAAATTGTTGATGAAAACTATCCAAAATTTGTTCAAGAATATCTACTGAATGAATCAGTTAAAAATGAACAATATGAATATGCTTCAAAATTAAAAAATATTATAAAAGTTTAAATTATGGGTAATACAAGTTTAGAATTAGTGGAACACAAAATAGGACAATTTGGGTTTGAAGATAGTAAAGTAGTTGCTATGGGTGTAGAACATAAACAATTATTTGAGTATTGTGTTACTCAATTTAAAGTAGAACCAATTAAAAATGGTGAAACAATTAAACAAAATGCTAACAAAATTTATAGTATTAAGATATCCGACATACCAATTATTCGGTAATAATATATAATATAAGATATTATGGTAAAATATATGACAAAGAAACAAGTTATAGCTGATTTTAATACTAGCTTCTCTGATTTATTTCATAACATGTCAGAACATGAATTAGAACATTTCTGGGATATGAACTTAGATTTATTACTTAAAAATAAAAAAATAAGTAAAAAACAAAGAAGTATGTGGAATTTTAATAAAAAAGATTTGGAATTGTCAAATTAATTTCGTAATATTGTATCATAACATTAAAACATTACAATTATGAGAGAATTAACAGAAGAACAATTTGATGAGCAATATGAGTTAGTAACAAACCATATTGATGATAACGCATCATTCGATGGAAATATGTTTGAAACATATGATGAAGAACTAACATTCGTTAGAGAAATGGCTAAAGAAAATAGAGTAATCACAATCATTGAAGGTGATGAAGATTTTGAAAATGAATTTGGTGAACCAACACTCAATATGTTCTATGTGTCTGGTATGCACTTGGTAAATCGTATAGGATATTTAGTTACCAAAGAACCAATCACAGAAGAATTTGAGGTTAAATTAGAATAATATTTGGATAAGTGAAAACTTATCTGTATATTGCAACAACATTAAAAATAAACCAATATAATCATGCGATTAACAAATATAATTATTAACAATAAAATCGCAGAAAATGACAAAATCAAGATTTAATAACAAAACACTTGAGAGAAGTTTAGAAGAAGTTTTAAAAGACAACACATCAGCTAGAAAAGGAAGTGTTAGTGGATTCTCAATAGAAGTAATGGAGGGTAACGCATATTCTTCTTATGTATATTATGATGATGAAAAATCATGTGATGAGGATTTAAAAACATTAACCGAATTGCTGGAAGAAAATTTGGATAATTGAAATATTATTCGTACATTTACAACAACATTAATTATTAACATTTAAAATTTATAATCATGGGATTAGATATGACCTTATCAAAAAAGACTTACGTTCAGAATTGGGATTTTCATAAACCAGAAGAAAAGCACACTTTTTCAATTAAAAAAGGTGGTAAAGCACGTAAGGACATTAAACCAAAAAGAGTTTCTTACATTGTAGAAGAAGTAATGTATTGGAGAAAAGCAAACGCAATACATTCTTGGTTTGTTGAGAATTGTCAAAATGGTGTTGATGAATGTCAAGAAGCATTTGTAAGTGAAGAACAACTTGAAGAACTTGCAAGTTTATGTGAGGAAGTTGTTGTAACAAAAAACACATCATTACTTGAAACACAAGGTGGTTTCTTCTTCGGTGGTACAGATTATGATGAATACTACTTTGAAGAATGTAAAGATACTGCAAAGCAATTAAGAAAGTTACTTGCAGAAGAAACACCAGAAGGTTGTCATAAAGGTTCTTTCTATTACCAATCTTCATGGTAGAATATATAAGATAATATATTATTAAGATATAAAATATACAACATGGATTCAAAAACGCAGAGCATGGGTGAAAGATTATTAAACGGAATAATTAACTATTACGAGGATGAAGAATTCCTAAAAGCCGATGGGTTTGATGATGCAATCATTGGTGTAGATGAACCAACACTTAGATTAATATATTCAACAACAAAGTGTATTGAAGTATTAGTGGAAAGAGATGATATGGGTCTTGATGAAGCATTAGAACACTTTGACTTTAATGTTAGAGGTGCTTATGTAGGTGATAAGACACCAATATGGTGCGAAGATATGCTTTATGAATAATATATAAGATAATATAAGTTTTTTTAAAAATAATTGGGAAATCATTTGGTGGTTTCCCATTTTTTTTGTAGTTTTACATTATAACATTAAAACAATAAGAATTATGGGTTGGTGGAGTACAGATATTTTAGGTGGTGATAGTGCTTTAGATTGGAAATCTGCATTATACAATAAGATTGATATTCAATACGAAGACAACTTTGGTTATAGAACTTTAAAACCAAATGATATGTCTAATAAGACACAGAACAATCTAATACAATATGTATTAGAATCAACTCAAACAACATTTGATAATTGGGGTGAATGTGATAGTAGAAGTATTGCTATGCAAGTTATAGCACTTATGGTTATAGAATCTGGTGCTAAGGTAACTAAGAAGAATAAGAAAGAATTATCCAAGTGGATAAAGCTAGATGATTGGGCAACAGAAGATGATGAACGAAAAGACAACATTGATGACCTATTATCTGTTATCAAAGAATACGATAGCACACCAATGATTTATCAAGGTAAAGGGTTATTCCAAAAATTAGCAGAAACAATCTCTGGAACTGAAATAGAACCAAGTGGATTTAAAAATATATAAGATAGTATGAATATTTTTGTATTAGACCAAGACCCAAGAGTATGTGCAACATACCATAATGACAAACATGTTGTTAAGATGATTCTAGAAACTGCACAATTATTATGTGGTGTGCATCATATGACAGAATCAAATTTAGATGTACCATATGGGTTATCACATAAGAATCACCCATGTTCAATATGGGCAAGGAAATCACTAGAAAACTATATATGGCTTTGTGATTTAGGTATGGAACTATCTACAGAATACACTCACAGATATGGTAAAAGACACAAATCACAGGATATAATAGAGTGGTGTTTAATTAACCTACCAAACATACCAGAAGTTGGTTATATGACAGAACAACCAAAAGCTATGCCCGATGAATGCAAAACTGATGATGTAGTAGAATCATATAGAAGATACTATATTATGGAAAAGAGTAGCTTCTGTAATTGGAAAAATAGAGAAATACCAAATTGGTATAAAATAAATTTGGATAATTAAAATATTATTCGTACATTTACAATATAAACATTAAAACAATATACTATGAGCAAAAGAATTAATGAAATAGATTTACAGATAGGTTTAATAAGAAAAGAACTTGATACTGAATACGAATCACTTAATAAAGAACTAAAAACCATTAATGAGAATATTACATGGTTCATATCAACAGAATTTGATTTCCCAATAGAAATTATTAATCTAGTTTGTGTGTCAGATTATAGCACAAAGATTGAAGTTAAATGTGATGATGGTGTAAAAACATTTGGTTCAGATATTACAATATATCATGATAGGAGATATAATGATAAACGTGAGTATTCAATAGGTTATTTCTCAACTGGTGTTAGTGAATCATCAACACAAGACCTATACTACTTAGAATTATTAGGTAAAATATCAAAAGATTTTAGAACTAAAAAAACTTTTATTAAAGAGTTAGCTAAAGCACTAAAAACTATCAGAGTATTTACTAAAAAAACTGATGAGTTAAATAGTATAGAAAGAAGTTTAAAACATGAGAAATCAGAGTTAATTCAAAAAGATATAGTAAATAAGATATTATCCGATAAGGGTATTAAACTAAAAGCAAGTGTTAGAGAGTTTATTAGAGATACAGACTCTAGACAATCATACGTTAGAGAATTAAAGATTCTTAAAAAAACTGATAACACAATCACCATACAATACCTAAATGATGGTGGGTACGAAATAGATACTTACAGACAAAATATTTATGATGCTGAACGTACACTTGTTACTTATTTTCGTAAATACGAAAACCAATGTGAAGTTAATGAAGAAGATTTAGCACAAAGATTAGTAAGATAAATTTGGATAAGTAAATTATTATTCGTACATTTACATCATAACATTAAAACAATAAGAATTATGTCAGATTTAAAAACAGAAACGTATCAAGTAGAAGTTAGAATAAGAAAAAAGGGTGGTCTTATACCAAAAGATTCAGATGGTAATAATGTACCACATATAAGATTAGAAAGAACTATAAATCCACTATTCTTAGATACAATGCTTAAAAGAATATATAAGGACTTTCAAGCTATTACACCAGAAGGTTCTGATATTGATATAGAAGTTTACCTACCTAACTCCATTAGTGATACATGGATGAACATGGCTTCATACTATGGTAGCGAAGAAAGATTTGTAACACACTAATATAATACAATAGAATATATGAAAAAAAGAGAACTAACAGAAAAAGAAATCCAAAAGTGTTCTGAACTATTAGCTAAGGACTATCACCACATGGATGAAGAAAAATATGAAGCAATGAAATCACTTGAAATGTTCGATATGAATATGTTTTCAAAAGTATCTAAAGTAGGTACTGATGACTTCTTAGATACTATGCTTGAAGAAATGGATGATTTAAGGAACAACACAAACATGGCTATCGAAACACCATTTGGTACGCTAGTTATAATCGTACACCTAAACAAAACAACTATCAAAAGTTATAAGGATGAAGAATCCTATGACTTAGGTATTATTAACGAAAAAGATGCCCTAACCAAAGCAATATCACAAATATTCATTGATAAGGATGGTGATGCAAAATTTTGTCATGATTTGAATATTCTGGGAAATTTTGTTGAAGAAGATTAAAATAAATTTGGATAAGTAAAATATTATTCATACATTTACATCATAACATTATTAACAACATTAAAATTTACAATTATGGGATGCTTTAGTTTTATATGTAAGGAATCTGATAAGCCAGTATCAAGCGATAGCTTTAATGGTGACTCAGTTAGAATGTACCTACTAGAAAATGGTAAGGTAATAGAAGAAATGAGAGGTGAATACGATTCGTATGGTCGTTGCTTCGATTCTAAGGGTGAATCAATGACATGGAATAAGGATTGGTCAGAAGTATGTGACCTTATGTTCTCAAAGAATGAAAGTGATGGTATAGCAATTGTACTAGAAGAATACTTTAATGGTGAAATACCAACAACAAGAAGTAAAGATGACCCAAATCAAGGTTGGTCTTCAACAGACTTTTCTACCACACCATACTCAAAACCAACACATATTATATACGATAAGAATGAACCATTTTATAAAGTAAAATAAAAACTTATAACTATGAAACTTATATTAGTAGCATCTGTTGAAGATGGAGATAGACAAGAATTAGAATCAATAACAAACCAAAAGTTTAACTCGGTTAATGAAATAAGAGATTCATTAGACTTTCCAGTAGACATATATAACTTATCTGAATTTATGGATGCGTGTAATGATACTGATGATGATTCATATGAACTTAGTATTAAGATAGAAGAATCTTGGGTAGGTTATGTTGAAGTAAAAGAAAGTTAAAAATAAATTTGGATATACCAATTTTATTTCTTACATTTACAATATCAATAATTAAAACAATTAAAAATTATGGGAACGTACATAAACATTACTGACAGAAGACTTACTAAAAAGAACGTAGAACTAAATGGTGACAAAGTTAAAGTTGATTTCGCACCATTCAGTCATAAACCATCTGGTTACTATGACAATCCACCAGAGATTGAAAAAAAGATGGAACGTGCTTGGAATATGCCTAAAGATAAACAAGCAGACTATATAGTATTTGCTAAACCAAGTGATGAATACTTAGATAGCTACCATGTATATAAAAGTAACAAGAAAGCCATCTGGTCTGATGGTTCTGGTTTCTGGTCTGGTCTGCATTGGGAAGATGACCTTGTAGGTACACTAAAAAATAATGGTAGACAATGGTACATAGAACCAAAAGAATTACCAATCGAACTAAGATAACCATTACAATGAGAGATGATTTAGATTATGATGGAATGGGAAATCAAGGGAGAGTACCACAAACAAAAACAAAGATGGAAAATAAAGAAGCAATTATGTTATCCAAAGTTATTGTAGGTATCGCAATAATAATTGCAGTAGCTACATTCCCACCAATTATATTTGTAGGTATCCTAGCATTTGCTATCTATACGCTACATAAAGCATATAAATAAAAGAGATATGAAAAAAACTAAAGAGTATTGTCATTATAGTGGCTTACCATCACCAACGGCTTACGCTAATGATTACGATGAAATGGTAAAGAAAAAGAAAAAAATGTCACTTAAAAAAATTATTCAAAAAATATCCCTATGGTTTAACATCTTTAAGAAAAAATCAAAACGTAAATCAGTGTGGGATTTATAAACAAAATTGTTATGGAAGAATTAAATATACTAGAAGATAAGATTAGAAACTCTGGACAAAGAGTATTCACAAGACAAGAAATATTTAGACTTATTGAAAACATAAGACCTCTTGAACTTAACCCAAAAGAAAATATTACATTCATTGACCCACCTAAACCCTAATAAACCCATTCTAGCACCAAAACCAAAAAACACCACTTTCTGGGGGCGAAAATATAAATACTAAACACTATGGAAAATAATAATATAAACATAGAACTAATATCTCTAAACGAATTAATTAAACTAAGAAAAATTATTAATGATAGAATTAATATACTAACTAATAACATACTCCTAAGAGATACAAACCTAACCAATAAAACACTTAACTCCCTAATGAAAAACAATATACTAACACTAACACAATTAAAGAATACTAACATTAATACAATACCAAGAATAGGTATCAAGGGTAGAACTGAAATTGAAGAAATACTAGAAACATATAATAAATAAAATACTATACACTATGGAAAATAATAACACTTACAAAGATATAAACAATAGACAAGTATATCCAAAGTTTAAACTATGTGGATTACAAAATGATATACTAACTTGTACACTATACGTAAAGAGAAATATACCAACATGGATTCCATTTAAAAAATCAAAAATACACTATAAAGAAATAGGGTTTAGTGTAGCAACTGATAACCTAGAAATAATAGTTAATTATACATCACAAGACTATCATAATCTGGTACTAAAAACACTACAAGATTATAACAATAAAAATGGTATAAAAGATACTATAAATAATAAAATAAATATACTAAATAATTTGGTCGTTTCATAAAGTTTTATTACCTTTATATCATGAAAGAATTTAAAGACATTTTACATAGAAGAACTTACACTAACAATAACAAAAAAACCATGACACTAATAATGGATGGTGAACATAAATTATGGTTTCATCATAGTGGTATTAATAACGACTTTGATAATGTAACCGAACAACTTTTAGATGAACAAAATACTACATGTGAAATACCATACAAGTTGTCAGCAGTAGAGAAATCTTTACTTAAGATTTTTACTAAAGACTCTATCGAAATCATTAGTAATTCACATGTACAAAATAACTAATAACCCTGTGTACACAATTGTGTATATGAACCACCTTAGAGTACACCTAAGAGCATATCTCCTATCATATGTATATGTATAGTTAATGTGTCCTTTTTGTACCTATACGCACACGTTATGGCTTTTTTAAGGTTTGTGGGTAATCGTGGTAAAAGGTGGGATAGAGTGGGATTTTGTGTAAAACGATGAATGGGAATATATACTATACCCTAAAAAGGTTTAACTCTTTAACAGAAAGAGTACAAATTTTTTTCATTTTTTTCTGAGCAATCCTTTCCCAGTCCATAAAAAAGCCTTTTTTTTACGGTTGCACATATAAGACTACATGTACTTTTTGTTCCCATCAGAACAAACAAAAAAATATATTACCTTCCCACTTTTTACCATCCAGATTAATTCTGGTTTTGGACATATCTAATATGCACACAATTGTGTACATGCGTGTGCGTATATCCACATGGTCGTGACCCACGTAAAGATATATAAGATAATATATAATGTGATGGGTATAAACCACGAAGCCCCAGAACAAATGAATGTTTTGGGTAAGGTAAATCTAGTCCACTATTTATGGGTAGATAATTGCAATATACGAAATGTATTTTAGATATCCAAATTTAAATGTTATTTATAATAAATCTAGATAAGAAAAGACCCTAGAAAATATAGGGTAATACGATTCCGTTGGGTACTCTAAGAACACCAATACAAAGGTACAAAAAGATATCTAGAATTCCAAATATAGTTATTAACAATTTGATGTTGAAAAGGTGTGGATTTTAGGTGGGAAAATTAGGGGTGTTGTGGAGTCTACTCTTTCGGTTTTATTTCAGAACCAGACCCGTATTAACTACAATGCTAATATCGGAATAATAAATGAGAATACCAAATATATAAGACTATATTTTAAAAAAAGATTCTATAGTATATTATATAAAAAAAGTTTTATGTCTGTATGTATTGATTTTACTGAGGTTTCATGAGGTGAGATAAAAATAAATGAAAAATATATGCTATTATATTTGTTTATATGGTTTTAATTGTTTTACTTTGTACTGTTCGAATGAGAGAACACATTTTTTGTTAAACCCATTTAAAATTAATTATTATGGAAAATTTAGATTTAAAAGTAAAAGAGATTCTAGAAGGTAACGGATTGGATTTCGAAATTAAGAAAGTTCCTTTAGTAGGGAAGCAGTTAGTAACTAGCGTTGGTGTTGATGGTGACATTGTCGATGACGTTAATTTAATTCACAGTCCTTATTATGGATTATTGAATGCTAAGAGCGGTAACTTCATTAACACTGTTAAGGAGGGTTATACTGTATCTCAGAATTCAGAAGTAGTTGAATTGGTATTAAGAGGGATGCAAGGCTTTGGTGAGTTGAGTGTACAAAAAGCGGGGTCTATCAATGATGGTAGAAAGGTATACATCCAATTGGCTATTGAGGGTCTTAGTAAGGTTGGTAACGACTCTATTAAGAGGTATGTTACTGTTATTGATTCTAACGATGGTTCTACGGGATTAGGTGTTGGTATTGGTGACTTGACTATGTCATGTCAGAATCAGTTTTTCAGTTTCTACAGAAGCGGTCAAGCTAAGATGCGACATACGGCTAGTCTAGAAACTAGGCTTAAGGAGATTCCTAGTCTTATCAGTTTGGCTTTGGATAATTCTCTTAAGCAGATTGACATGTACAACGACTTTGTTAAGGTTGGTGTATCAGATAAGAATGTCCATGACATGGTTAAGATGCAAGTTGGACTTTCTAAATTGTCATCTGTAGCGGACATCTCAGATGCTTCCACTAAGGTAACCAATGCAATGGAAACATTGTATGATATGATTCGTGTGGAGGTTGCACAGAAGGGTAAGAACGTTTGGGGATTGCACAGTGGTGTAACTAGATGGACTACTCATGAGAAGTCAGCACCACGTAGAGAGAATGGTAGAATTGAGAGTGCAATGCTTTCAACTAACTACAAGACCAATCAGAAGTCACTTGACTTTGCTAGAGAATTGGCTTTAGTATAATTCTTGAGATATGCAAGGGATGTGGGTATTAGTTATCCACATCCTTATTGTTAATAACTAAATTTGCAATTGTCGATTTTATTTCGTACCTTTGCAAATTTTTTATTTATAGGTATTAAAAAAAATAGGGGTGTTGTGGAGTCTACTCTTTCACTCTTAATGAGCGACCCGTTTCTCTTTCGAACCAACAATACAAATATCGGAATAATAAATGACACTACCAAACTTTTAGGTAATAAAAAAAAATAAAAAATATATGCTATAATATTTGCATAAGTGAAAAGTAATTCCGATATTGCACCATCGTTAAATTAAAAACCTATTATTATGGCAAAGACAAAAGAACAGATTGAAGAACAAAAAAGAAGTGATATTGAGTTTATCGTTTCGGCAGTAACAAGTGAATTAGAGAATACGGCATACCTAGAGTATTTTGATACATGGGAGAACAATGGTGGTATGGGTTGGTTCTATACTGAGTGTGTAGAGATAACACATAAGATAATGCTTACAGAGGGTTCGGCTTATTTAAAGTGGCTTAAACATTGGATAACCACTGAAGATAAACATTGTGAAATGTTTTCTGAATTTACGGGTGAAACTTGTTTTGATTGGTATCACATGAATGAAGCTAGAAAAGAGTTTGAATCTAGATATGAGAAGGATGAGAATATTGACGACCAAATATCAGAACGTATTGGTGGACTTCTTAGTTTATTCAAAACCGTAGAGCATAGAGATAAGATATTAGTGGATGCAGTTAATCATGCTAAAAAGAAAATAAATAGAGAAGCTAGGGATAAATGGTTAAATCAAGTAAAACCAATAATAGAGCAATTAAAAGATATGGATGTGGACGGTGAGCAGATGCAATACATATTAGAAAAGGTTGGTATGGATGAGCAAATGCACAATCAGTTAAATAGTACATTCAAATAAATTTTAAAGATATCCTATATTATATTTGGTAGTATGGGATATCTTTTGTATATTGCACTATCGTTAAATTAAAAACCTATAATTATGAGAAATTCAAAAGATGAGATTAATGCAATCCTAGAGAACTTTATTATTTATGCTTGTGGCAGTAATGAAAAGGAAAGAGATATCCTAGAGGCTACATTAAGTGACTACCAAGAGGTAATGTCAGATGAGGGTTGTGGATTGGAAGATTGTCCATTCCTTAATGAGGAGGATGAGGATGAAGAACCGATAGATGAAGTTAGTTGTAAAGTTATAGTTGGTAATATTACATTCCTAGACCCACAAATAGATGGTGAACATAAAGCCATTATTAATGAGGTTGGTGGTATATACCATATTGTTGGTGAGGATAAAGCCAATCAAGTTGGTGAAGATATGTTAAAGTATTTTGATTCTTATATGGTGTTACCTAGTTACAAGGGTGAGATAGTAATTGATGATGAGCATAACTATCAAATGATTTATAATGAAATATTTTAAAAAATATATACTATTATATTTGGTAGTTTAAAAAACTATTTGTATATTTACATATCGTTAAACATTAAAACATATACATTATGAATTATTACATCCCAAACAATTTATTATCTACAGAGAATGCTAAGACTAGTAAAGGTGAAAAATTAGGTATTACTACTTATATATCTTATTTGTCTCCACATACTCAAAATTCTAAGGGTATTAACTTATGCCCACACGCAAGTAAAGGTTGCGCCAAGGCTTGTTTATTTAAGTCTGGTAGTGCTAGATTTGACGCAGTCCAGGAGGGTAAAATGAATAAAACTGAATTCTTTTTAGCAGATAGAAAGGCTTATATGGAAAAACTATATAAGGAGTTGAAGAGAGCTGAAAGATTGCATGGAGCGATTGAAGGTGACAAGCAATACAAAAAAAATGGTGTTGATGTACTAAGGTATAAAAACTTTGCAGTACGTTTGAATGGTACTACAGATATTGCTTTTGAGAAGTTAAAGGTAAAGGACAATAAAAACATTATGGAATTATTTCCTAATATAACTTTTTACGATTATACTAAGAATCATAAAAGAATGTATAAGTACTTAAAAAATGAGTTACCAAGTAATTATCATTTAACTTTTTCTAGAAGTGAAACTAACGATGATGTATGTATGGATATACTTTCTAAAGGTGGTAATGTAGCAATTGTATTTGGTGTTAAGAATGTTAATGACTTTCCAAGTGAGTATGGAGGTTATAAGGTTATTAATGGTGACGAAACAGATTTAAGGTTTCTAGATGAGGACAATGTTATTGTAGGTCTTAAATACAAGTTAGTTACAGGTAAAGGTACTAAAGGACAAAACAAAGATAACATTGAAAATAACGATTTCTTAATCGATGTTAGTAAATTAGAAAGTGAATTAGTTTAAAAATAAATTAAAGATATCTTATATTATATTTGGTAGTATGGGATATCTTTTGTATATTGCATTATCGTTAAACGTTAAAACAAATAGAAATTATGGAAGAAAATAAACTAATAGCAGAATTTATGGGGTACGAAGTGAAGTATAACAAATGCTACTCCCCTAAGTATAACGATGGAACAATCGCACCTATGCAATTCCACAAATCTTGGGATTGGTTAATGCCAGTACATAAGAAGTGTATGTTCACAAAGCAATTTATTGGTGACGACCATCTTAGAACATTATTAATTGATGCGGTAATTGATGCAGATATTGACCGACTATACAAAGCGGTAGTAGAATTTATTAAAGAGTATAGTGGTGATGGTTTTAAAACCTCATCGGAATTAGCAGAAAATTGTTAAAAATAAATATATGCTATTATATTTGGTATATTGAAATAAATTTTGTATATTTACATATCGTTAAACATTAAAACAAATAAGTTATGAGAATTTCAAAAGTAGTGGCAACAGAATTAATCAACAAATCAAAAGGTAAAATCTTTACGGCAACATTTTTAAAAAAGAATGGTGAGTTAAGAAAAATGAATTGTAGGTTAGGAGTTAGTAAAGGAGTTAATGGTAAGGGTATGAATTATAACCCAACACTTAAAGCATTAAAACCTGTGTTTGATATGCGAATAAAGGAATGGAGAACTATTAACCTGGAAAGTATTATGGAGTTAAGTATTAACAAAGAAAAATATATTGTTAGTTAAGTAACAATAAAATAGATTAGAGGGTGTATGGAAACATATACCCTTTTTTGCTATATGTAATTAAAAAAAGTTAAGACGTGAAGGAGTCTACTCTACTAAGAACTTGTCTCAGACCGTTTCGGTATCACCACCAACAATACAAATATCGTAATTAATTTTGACATATCCAAACTTTTAGGTAATAAAAAAAAATAAAAAATATATTAAATTAAATTAGGATATATAAATTATTATTCTCATATTTGTACCATCGTTAAACAATTAAATAATTACTATGAAAACATTTAAATCAGTATCAGAAGTAGAGAACTACGCAAAGAGGTTATTGGACGTAGAGTATGACATTAAAATAGATGGTCTTATGTACCATGTTAATCCTATGGATGTAGGGTATAAGTTTGAATGGGATAATGCCAAGAATAGATTTGGTGTTTGTAGATACAATAGGAGGGTCATTGGATTATCTTTACCATTGGTTGAGGGTAACCTAGACAATTTCACTCAGATTAATGACACTATACTACATGAGATTGCCCATGCTATATCAGTTCACATACATGGTAGAAAAGGTAGGGGTCATGGTAACTTTTGGAAACACGTTGCTAAGTCTATTGGTTGTAATGCTAAGAGGTGTTATAGTAGTAAGGATGTAAACACACCACAATACAAATACACTCTTATATGTGATAGTTGTGGAAAGGTACAACACGCACGTAGAATGGGTAGTAGTGAGTATTCATGTGGTAAGTGTTCACCAAGAAAGTTCAATAAAGATTTTCTTTTAAGAGTTATTAAGAATTATTAGGAATATTAAATATAATATTGTATATTTGAATATAATTAAATGTCAAACAAATAAAAAATAAAATTATGGGAGCAACAACATTTTACAACCAAGCTAAAGGGACAAGTCCAAAAGCGGTATTCAAACAAGAGAGGGAAGAGGCACAATGGGAATATGGCCATGGTGGTTATAGTGGTACAATAGCAGAGAAGAGTGGGTTCTCTATGTCAAGAAAACCAAGTGACATTGATGCTGATGAGTGGATTGAAATGGTTGATGAATTCGATTCAGAAGATAAAGACCAAGAACATTACTACGACTTGAAGAGGGACTTTAATATTTACGATGACAAGTGGGGAGATGCACTATGTGTGCCAACAGAGAATGGGTTTATCTTTTGTGGTTGGGCTAGTTGTTAACTAGTAATAAGTTTTGGGGTGTATGGAAACATGTACCCCTTTTTTTATTTCTAATAAAATATATACTATTATATTTGGATAATTAAAAAAGTATTTGTATATTTACATTATCATTAAAAAAAACAATAATACTATGGCAAAGAAAGAATTTACATTAGTCGAAGAAAGAGTAGTTACTTTAGAGGAAGGTGAGCGAATATTTTGGTTTACAAGAATGAGTGAAAATGGTGGGTACTCATCTATGGTAAATGATTCACTATCATACGATAAAGACCAAGCAACAAAAATGTTTAACTTAATTGTTAAGCACGATGGTGTTATGAGAAAAGAAACAATACTAGAAACAGTAACTACTTAATAAAAATATATACTATTATATTTGGTAGATTGAAAAAGTATTTGTATATTTGAATATCGTTAAACAAAACAGTAATACTATGGCAAAGACAAGAGAGCAAATGATGGCAACACTTAAGACTAAGTATCCTAAGTTATTCGTTAACACCACTGAGGAGTTCAATGGTAATGAGGGTGGTATTTGGATGTGTGGTGAGGACTATGAGGTTGTTGATAGGAAGGACAACAGAATCTTTGATTACTATTCTGATAGTAGTAGTTATGACATAGGGGTTATATACCATTTAAATAGATGGGCTAACCGTAATGGTTGGTGGTTTGAATGGAACGACCCTGGAACTATAATGATGTGGCCCGAATAGGCCATATTATTTTTTTTAAAAATATATACTATTATATTTGGATTATTAATAAACTATTTGTACATTTACATTATGGAAAAATTAACTACAGAGTCTGGAAAATCGTATTGGAATAATAATGGTGTATACCAAGAACAGTACGACAAGTTATATGAAAGCCTTGTACCTTCAAGAGGTGAATCCGATACTGTACATGGTGAAATGCTTAGAGCAGTATCAAGATTATTCTATGACTACTGTAATAATGGTAACTGTAACATAAGAGATGTACAACAAGACTGTTGCCCCGATTGTGGTGGTAGTGGATATGAAGAACCCGATAGTTGTTATCCTTGTGGTGGTAGTGGTGAAGTTGAGGATATGGATGATGAAGATGAGTTTATAACTTGCGACAGTTGTGATGGTAGTGGTGAAGAAGAACCAAGAGATTGTGGTTACTGTGGTGGGGATTGTTATGTTGATGGTGATGTTAGGATTGATAGTTATTATGAATCTATGTTTACTGTATTACATAATAGTATGATAGAGCATAGACTTGTTGATGAGGTTGAGGATTTTATAACAAGAGATGATTTAGGTTATGGTGATTATACTTTTGATGATAGTGAAATGAAAGTATATAATAACTTGGTTGATGCAGTAGTATATCAGATATTAACAACAAAAAATGAAAAAAGAGTTAGAACGGATTTGGAATTATCATAATTAATTCTTATCTTTACACAAGTCAAACAAATAAAAATAAAAACTATGGCAAAGCAGAAAGAACAAACAGTAGACCAATTTTGGAATAACCAAGCAAAAAACTTAAAAGGTAAGGTCATTAAAGAAGCAAGGTATATGACACCTAAAGAAGCTGAAGAGTTTGGTTGGTACAGTAGACCCGTAGTAATTCATTTTACTGATGGAACATACATTATCCCAATGAAAGATGATGAGGGTAATGATGGTGGAAGTGTTGAGGGTAGCAATGATGAGTTAGTTTTTCCAGTTTTAAGATAATATATTATGGAAAAATTTGCACACGAAAAATTATATGGACTTTGGAGAGAGGTTCTTGAGGAAGGTAATTGTAAAGATTATGTTAATGAGATGGCTACTCAATTAGAGTTACTAGGTACTGAAACAAATACCCTAACAAAACAAATGGTTCATGATAAATTGGAGGGAGTTTTATTAAAAGTAAAGAAAGGTTTGGAAGTCTGAATTATTATTCTTATATTTACATATCGTTAAACATTAAAAACAAATAACTATGGCAAAGACAACAAGATTCGACAGACACGAAAACATGAATTCAGAAACTAGAGAGGAAATCATGGACTTAATCATCAAAACTAAATTATCAGAATTTGGGGATTTCGATTTAGTTAATTCTCTTTATGGATTATTTGATGGTTACTTTTATGAAGATACATTAAAGAAACACCAAAAGGTAATTGAAGCTGAAGATGTTACACTTGGTATAAGATTAGCAAATGTAATTAAAGAAGTTGGGAGTTATCCCGAAGGAGTTACACAAGTATTTTAAACATTATTCTAAAAGTATTAAGGGGTTTTATAACCCCTTTTTTTATGTCTAATAAAAAATATATACTATTATATTTGGTAGATTGAAAAAGTATTTGTATATTTGAATATCGTTAATCATTAAAACTAAATAATTATGGCAAATCCATTAATACATTCAAAGAGTTCAGTTAAGCGTTGGGGTGGTAAGGTAGAAGATTATATTGCTATCCACGAATTAATTGATAGTCCAAAGGCGACTATGAACAACAACACAAGTAGAGCATTAACACACAACACTTGGTTCGCATATACTATTATACCAAAGATATTTGGATATAACATTACCAATTCAAATGGTAGAAGTGTAGATACTATTGATATTGCTATGTTACATATAGCAGAAGATTTCAGAATGAAGTTTGTACCAACACCACAAGACTACTTAAAGAATATGAAAGTGGAAGCGTGGATGTGTAATGGAGTTAAAGATGTTAATAATCCCGAAGCAACATTAACTGCAAAGGAATTAAAAGAAAGATTACCAAAAATAAAGTCTGGATTAGATTTGGAAAAGTAAATATAATATAGTATATTTGTATTGTAACATTAAATAATCATTAAACTTAGAATTATGGAAAAAGAAGAAGCAATTAAAATTTGGAAAGAGTTAAAGATAGTACAAGTAGATTTTAACTTTTATTGTGGTGGTGATAGTATGGGTGATACCGATATGGTATTTGAAAATAAAGACAATGAAAATTGTAAGGTAGCATACGATAAGTTATATACCTACATTGAAGATTTAATCTATGAGAGGGTTGAATTTTATGATGCTTCTGATGGGCATTATATGGGTGAAGCTGGGCATGTTTACGTTGAACTAACCGACAATGGAGATGATTTTGAGTGTTCAAAGACCTCTGAAAGTGAATGGAACGAAACTTTTAGTAGTATTATTGGTGTACCTATAACTGATGATGAGAAAACATTTATTGAGAAAAATATTAGAAGCATTGTTGGTGGTTATGATGATAGTCCTATGATAAATTATAGTAGAGATTTAATTATGACTGATAAAACCACAAAAATGGTTGGGGAGTTATTAGAAAAGATTGATAACCACACACAAGATTTTGTACCCGATTTTGAAGATGAGTTTGGTAATGGTGAACTACAAGAATGGTACACCTACGACACCTCTGATAATAATGATATTATAATTAATGAAAAGGGTGAGTTAGAAATACCAATAGATAATAACGTATGTGTTTATAGGGAAGAATAAAATTATATGGGGGATTATTTTCCCCCATTTATTTGGAAAAGTAAATATAATATTGTATATTTACATAATCGTTAATCAATAAAAAATAAAACTATGAGTAAAATTATTATTAGTAATGTACCTTTCCCATTTGATTTAGGTTGTAAGGTACTAAAGTTAAAAGAAGCTGAATGTCCTTTTGATGAACTTTCTGATTTTTGGAATGACATTACACCTTTAACATTTAAGGAGATTGCTATGTTGGAGAATTTGGAACAACGTAGAATTGGTATTGAGCATTTGGGTATTGATAATATTATTAGTGAAGTTAATCCAATACTTTTAGATAAGACAACACTTAAAAAGACAACAACTTGGATTAATGAGTTGGGAGTTGAAGAAACAATAAACTTTGATGATACCTACGAATTATATAAGGTATCAAATAATGTATTGTTAAGTCAAGAAACAAGTAAGTGGCAAAAAGAAACATTTTCTTATTATGTTAAGTTTAAAGATACATCAACAGATAGAGAATATCTTATATGGGTAGATTTAAGAAGTGTGTTTAGTAACAATTATGGGGGTTGGAAAAATGATGTAGAAATAGAGAAAATTGTTAGTGCTATTGATTGCATTGCTTGGACAATTACTACCAATGTTGCAGAGGGTAACATAAAGAGAATATTAAGACAAGGTGATTGTGTTTTAATAGAACCAAAAAAAGATAGAAGTTTTGGAGAAGTTAGACATATTACTAAAGAAGAATATAATACACTTTTAGAAGTAGAAAGTTAGGATAATTAAATATAATATTGTATATTAGTATAAACATTAAAACTTAAAATTATGATAAACAAAAAGAAGCATACGTTATTATTAGGTGAGGGTATTCACCAACACACACTTTATGGAGATTTTGATATTCATACCTCAATGGAAGACTATACGGAATTTGAAGTAAATAAGAATAGTTTATTACAACACGAATTACCTAATGGTAAATTTGGTGAACATAAAACACTAAAGGTAGATAAAGGTAGTTGGGTAATGGGTAAACAAGTTGAGTATAATCCATTTAGTCAAATAGTACAAAGAGTTTGGGATTAATTATTTTTAAAGAAATTGGTACTATAATTTGGTAGTACCATTTCTTTTTTGTATCTTTACATTAAGTCAAACAAACAAAACATAAAGCTATGAAAGAATTTAAATTACCAAACAACAGAGTACTAAAAGTGGAACATGATGACTGCCCATTAAATCCAAGAGAAGATTGGGATAACTTAGGAAACATGATTTGTTTTCACAACAATTACAGTTTAGGGGATTATGACTTATCTAAAGAACATGAACCTAAAGACTATTATAAACTGAAGAAAAGAAAGGATGTTGTTATGTTACCATTATATCTTTACGACCATAGTGGAATAACAATGAACACAACAGGATTCAGTTGTGGTTGGGATAGTGGACAGGTTGGATTTATTTATGTTACTCATGAAGAAATTAGAAAAGAATTTGGAGTAAAAAGAGTTACTAAAGAATTAAGAGAAAAAGTGAAGGGATACTTAAAAGGTGAAGTTGATGTTTACGACCAATATATTACTGGAGATGTTTATTATTTCAGCATATACCAAAAAGAAACTTGTAACTTAGGATGTGAACATGAGGAGTTTGAAGACAGTTGTGGAGGATTCTTCGGTGACGATATTAAAGAGAATGGAATATTAGATAATTTGATGACTGAAGATTGTGAAGCAATACTGGAGCAGTTATAAAATACAGGGTAGGCAAACATAGTTTTATAGTTTGACGACTAAAAGTTTGGGGACGGTGAATTTCTTAAAGACCTACCTTACCGTCCCCAACTTTACTTAAAAATAGTCAACATAAAACTTGTAAATTAAGAAAAAAAATATTAACTTTAAACTATAGCAATGGAAGAACTACTAATAAAGAAAGTAGAAGCAGATATAAGGGGATTAAGAATGAGAACTAAAACCCCAGAAGAAATTAAAGTAATGTATTTCCTGGATAAACTAAAGAAGCTTAATGACGGCTTACATGATGAATATCTAGAGAAATATATGAAAGTACGTAAGATGTACGATAAAAAATAGTTATGTCATAGTAGCTAGTTTTAAGTTTAACGAAGGAAAAGAAGGTTACCAGTTTGGTAGCCTCTTTTTTTGTCTAAAAAAACGTTAAATAATTAGGAATATTAAATATAATATTGTATATTTGTTATATAATTAAATGTCAAACTAAATAAAAAATAAAATTATGGGAACTAGAAGCTTAACAACATTCATTGAAACTTACAAAGATGACAGTGGAAAACAAAAGAAAGAGGAAATCGTTACAATGTATAGACAATATGACGGTTATCCAACAGGTCACGGTTTAGACTTAGCAGAGTTTTTATCAAAAGGTAAAATGGTTAACGGTATAGGATTAGATGACACTATCGTATTTAATGGTATGGGTTGCTTAACGGCACAGGTAATTGCTGAATTTAAAGATGGTGCTGGTGGGATTTATTTACAACGAGCCAATAAAAATAGTGGTGAGGAATATAGATACCAAGTTATAGGAGATTTTGACACCAAAGAAATAACCATAAAGATATTAGAAGTTGGGTATATGAGGGGTGATAAATACATTAACAAAACAAAAACCTTATTTGAGGGTACACCTCAAAAGATGTTAGAATTTTGTAGTCAAGAACAGGAAGCATAAAAAACAGGGAGGAATGTAAAAGTTTCTCCCTAAAAATTTGGAATATTAAAATAAAAGTTATATCTTTACACTATGAGAGATTTATTTGAAACATATGAGACACTTCCAAAGGAAGTACAAGAAATTATCAACGACTTTAGTGAAGCTGATAAAAATTATAATAACTGTCAAGATTTAATTGAAGCATTAGAAGAAGTTGGTTATACTTGTGATTATGGTTTGGATGCCACACCATATGATTTAAAAAAACTTAACTAAAAGTTTGGTAAATTAAAAAAGATTTTGTATCTTTATACTATAAGATTAAGAGATGAAAAAAATTAAAAGTATTATAGAAAACATTCAAGTAATAGTATTCTTGTTTATAGCAAGAGTAAGTGGAATGTTTGACGCTGATGACGAAATAAACAGCTAAAAAAAGTTTCGAAAAGATTTGGTAGTTTAAAATAAATTACTTATCTTTACAACAGTTCTTTGAAAATATGCATAGGAGAAGTTTACCTGTAAGGTTTACAGGACCTCTAAACATCGATTGCCTCTGGACGAGCTACTAACTGCAATGCGCAACCAAAGCTTGTAACCAACTGTATTAAGGGTGCCCTTGACGCAGCACTACCTTCGGGTAGAAAAAGTTACAGCAGCAAAGCCTCTTCTGTTATCTAACGGTGCACGCTACATAATCGGATGTTAACGTTAACAGCTAAATACGGTAAACTTTTCTGACTCAAGGTTCAAGAGTATAAATAGAGCGGCTAAAGCTAAGCCGTGGGACCAAGGAACAGCTTAAGGGACCTCAGTTTCTAGTGGAACGACTATTAACAGGCCAATGGGGTCTCTTAGCTCTTCTGTTTTAGAATTCATTCTAGAATGCATATTTAGTACTAATTTAAATTAATACTGATGAAAAATTAAAATATAACTACAGAATCCACCTAGCCGCATGAGCGCTAGCTGTATACGAGACGGGCTTGCCTGGGCCATTAAACCAGGTGCATGATTATGAGTTGGGGAGTGGTTACCCCGTGATTAATGAGGAAAGGAGCTCCGCTATTACAGCGGGGCTTTTTTTTTGTCATTTATTTTAAAATGCTAACAATAGTATGTTGTGTGGTTAAATATAATACTGTATATTTGTACTGTAACATTAAAACAATATATTATGAAATGCACAAGTAAGAATTTAGAAAGGGTATTTAACTTCATTATCAATAACCATATAGATAATAATGGTGGTGGAGCTGATTTTGCAATGTTTGATAATGAAAGTGAATTAGTTGGGGCTGTACAATATAGTCTAGAACAATTAGATGAGTGTTTATTTATTTGCAACAGCTGCCATGAACATTTTCCTAGAGAAGAAATGGACTTTGATGTTGATGAGGACCAAGACTTATGCAAGACTTGCAACTACCAAAGTTATAATGAGGCACCATACGGGTAAAATAACCTGTAAATAATTTATATAAATAAAATGAAAAAAATAATAAAATGAAAAAAATAATATCATATAACATATATTATACTGAAGGTATAGGTAGAAGATATTTGGTAGCCACAACTAATAACCTTAATAAATGGTTAGAGTATAATAATTCTACAAGAGATGAAGAGGAGTATGAAACCTTGGATATGTTTGAAGTTGAAGAAAGTGTAGTATTAATATTTAATGAATAAATTTGGATAAGTAAATATAATACTGTATATTTGTACTGTAACATTAAAACATAAACAATGGCGGGACATTTAGCAATAGGTCAAAGCGGATTTGACCATGTAATAGGAAGTATTATTAAAAGAGAAGATATACTAAAGTTGGAGGATTTCAAACGGGTATTTAATAATGAATTAGATTGTTATATACAAAAGCTACCAACACATGAATATCAAATGAATGAAGAACATGGAAAGGAAGATGACCTGGTGGTTTATTTCTATAAATTAGATGTTGATGATTATTCTTATGAAGTTCATATAGATAAAGATACAAAAGTTAATCAAGTTTATTTGGTAATGTAAATATAATATTGTATCTTTATACTATGTACACAAAAGTGTAATAAATATAAAACTATGAAAAAAACATTTAAAATAGGCGAGTACGCAGTGGGTGGTATTATTGAAGTTAAGATTAGCGAAAACAACGCTAGTTTAAGAAATGATATTGTTATACACTTTTTAGATTACTACGACAAGTCAATAGTAATGAGTATGGGTAGAAACAATAAAGATACTAATGCTAGAAGAGAATTAGTTAGGTTTTTAGAAGAAGGTTCTACACCATTTTATGCTGATAAAGTTATGAAGTGGATTGAAAGCAAAATAAAATTCGCTAACGAATCAAACTTGTTCATTTAGCAAATGTAAAAAAGATTTTTCATAAATCCAAATAATATCCTATATAATTCTATTTAACTGGTGAGATAAATGCTGAACAGTCTTTATTTACTGGTGAATTAATCTATAGATAAAAAAAAAATAAAAATATATACTATTATATTTGGTATATTGAAATAAAGTTCCTATATTTGTATTGTTGTTAATCACTAAATATAATATACTATGAATTTTATTACTTACGTTTCAGATTTAGATTATTCTTATAACCCACAAACTAAAGAGTTTGATTTACCAGCAGTTGAATGGGAAGATTGTTATGGTAGACATTGGGAAACTTTTTCTTCTGAAGAGGAAAGAACTAAAGCTTTGGATGAGAATGAGAGAATTAATAACCAACCTCATATTAAAGCACAGATTGAGGCTGAAGCTATTAAGTCAGATATTTCATACTTTATGTATGAGGTTAACGACCTTTTGGATTGGAGAATGAAGAATTCTCAGAGGGTTGAATTGTCAGATGCTATGGGTACAATTAACCCATCTCAAAGACATCACCTAGATGCTTACTTGTTGGAGAATAAGCCTCACGTTCATAAGGCTATTAAAGAGGCTGTTTTAAAGCATAACAAGTCCCTTATGAAGGTTTCATATGTTAAGCCTACCACATATACCCTAGGAGAGTTATTCTAGGGTTATATACTATTATATTTGGTATATTGAAATAAAGTTTGTATATTTACATATCGTTAATCATTAAAACTACTAATTATGGCAATTTCAGAATCTATTAAAAAAGCTATTCATCATTTCTTATTTAACGTGGATACAAATCCATGTAATGAATCAGAACCATTTCCTATTAAGGAGATTTTAAATATCCGTATTTCACAAAAGTATGGTTATTACACTGAAAAATTTGATAGAATTGAGGCCTTTGTAGTTAATTATATTTGTCCAAAGGGTAAAGATGAAAGTGTATTGGTTTATGATTTCCACATAGAAAAGTATCTTGATTGATACTTTTTTTATTTCTTATTTAAAAAAGTTAAGACGTGACGGAGTCTACTCTTCTAAGGTGTTAGCTCAGCCCGTCTTAATGACAATACAAATATGGGGATAATATTTCACATAACCAAATAAAAAGACAAAAAAATTAAATAAAAAAAATATATACTATTATATTTGCATAATTGAAAAGTAATTCCGATATTGCACTATCGTTAAATTAAAAATAAAAGTTATGGGAAAAGAAAGAGATTTAGAATTATTAGAAAAGCAAATATTAAATGATGCTAAGAATGGTGATACCACAGTCCTTGCAGAGATACTTGAATCATTAGATGAGGAATATATATTTAATTCATTAAGTGATGTTAACCAAGAGAGAACTAACTTCCAACAATTAAAGGGTGGTGAACGCATTGTTGCTTTGGTTAATACTAACGGAGTTTCTAATTCATATAACGAACCAGAACGTATAGATATTGAAAAGGGTACTATATTAAGATGTCCAAATAGTGGTACAAGAATGGGTGATGCTTTTGCTACTTTAGTTAGAGGTAACGCAGTTAAACATTGTAGAGGTCATTATGAGGGTGAAAAGCGAGAACAAAAAGGTGGTGATATTATTGGTTTAAGTGGTGGTTATAAGTCAGCACCTTATTCATTGGGTTGTATTGATTTAAGATTTTGGAAAATAATAGATTAAAATATATACTATTATATTTGGTATATTAAAATAAAGTTTGTATATTTACACTATCGTTAATCAAAAATAATAATACTATGGGTAAATTAAAAGTTGGAGAGGTTGTAAAGTGGGAAGGTTGTTTCGGAACAGACATACCAAAGGATGCAGTTATTAAAGGCATTCAAATTACTAATGGTGGTAAGTATGGTGATTCAGTCAATGAGGTTTCATGGTCAAAAATGTATGGTAGAAATGTTGTTGTTACTTTAAATAATGGGCATTGGGCATACGCATCTCAAATATATAAAAAATAAATTAATGGGAAAATGTAAAAGTTTTCCCTTTTTTATTTGGATAATTAAATATAATATTATATATTTGTACTGTTAAACAATTAAACAATAATACTATGACAAAAGAAGAATTTTTAATATTATTCGATTCAACAAACAGAGACTTTGAAATGTTCACTAAAAGTGGAAATAAGAAGGCGCAAACAATTACAAGACAACTTATCAAAAAAGTGTTTGGTAGTAAGAGAATTACTAAAGAAGAATTACTAGAACTTGCTGGTCAGAAATTAGCCAAAGCATATAAAGACGAAAGGTATTCTGAAATACTAGATACAGAACCACCATACCATATTCAGAGTTATGTAAAGAAAGCGTTGGAAGTTGTGGGTTATGACTTTGGAGATATAGACATTGAAAGTAAAGTTTGGGATTATACCAAATAATTAAACTAATAAACTATGAATAAGGAAAAATTTGTTTTATATAGATTCTTTGATGGTGAAAGTAAATTAAAATATGCCGTACTAGAAAAAAAAGAATATGATTTATTAAAATTAGTAGATAGAGATTTATGTTGTAGAACTATTTCAGTTGGTTCAGATGAAAAAGCTTTAGAGTGTGCTAGTATAGAACTTAATAAACTAGGTAAAGAACTTGAGGAAGCTTGGGAAAAAGAATATGAAAATAATTTGGATAAGTAAATATAATATTGTATATTTGTTATATAATTAAAAACGTCAAACTAAGTAAAAAATATGTCAGCAGAAATTTATAACGCACCAAGTACTTTAGAAGTCCCAAGTTGTTTTGAGGATTCATATGAAAAATTAGAAACTAAATATATCAATGATTTAAAAAGGTATATTAAAGACATAGGTTATAAGGGCAAAAATGTAGGAGAGATAATTAAATTTCAAGTGGCCGATGGTTATGCTGAATATATGATACTCTCAATGAGACCACTAAAATTAATTCATATACCACTAATGGATTCATATCACTTCCCCCAAGTTCATTTAATGACAGCAAAAGAAGTTAATATAATGCTAGATAATGAAAAGAAATTAAAAGAATTATTTGGATAAGTAAATATAATATTGTATATTTGTTATATAATTAAAAACGTCAAACTAAATAAAAAATAAAACTATGGGACAGTATTACAAATCAGTATTTTTAAATGAAAATAATAAACCAATAAGTTATGCTTATAGTCATGACTTTGGAAGTGGACTTAAACTAATGGAACACTCTTGGATGTTAAATCCTTTTGTTAGATTCATTGAGAACCAATTAATGCTACAAGCACAAAAGTTAGTTTGGGCGGGAGATTATGCAGATAATGAAAACCCCGAAACAATTACTAATAAAGAAATAAAGGCTTTAAGTGATGAAGATAGCGAATATTGGAACTCTGAAATATTAAAAAAAGAGGGTGTTAATTTATATAGTCTTTCTGAATTAGTTGGTAAAATTACCCACGATGAAACAATACCAAAAGATAAAAGTAAATACGATTATAAGTATAAAAAGATAGCACCTCTCCAGGCTAAGTATTTAATAAACTATGATAAAAAAGAGTTTGTTAATAAAACTAAAGTACCAAAGGATAGTGAGGGTTGGCAAATACACCCTTTACCATTATTAACTTGTGAAGGAAACGGCAGAGGTGGTGGAGATTTCAGAGGGGATGAGGTTAAATTAATTGGTCGTTGGTCTAGAGATAAAATAGGAGTTGCTAGTAAAAAAACCGAAGTACCTAAAGATTTTAAAGAAATAATATTTGATTTAACAGAATAAATTATGTTTGAATTATATGAAATAAGTTGGGCGATTGCATTAGTTGTAATCGTCTATCTTATCACAAAAAAAATAAGTCTAAATAAAAGAAAATAAATTAGGATAAGTAAATATAATATTGTATATTTGTACTGTTAAACAATTAAACAATATTACTATGAAAATCGGAACTTATACTAAAGAGCAACAAAGAACTAGCAATAGAAAAATATCTAGAGAAATAGAACTAGAGAATAAATCGGGTTGGACTGCAATACATAAAACTCACAAATCTAAAAAGAATTATTCTAGAAAAAAGAAACATAAAAGTTTGGATAATTGAAATAAAGTTTGTACATTTACACTAACATTAATTAATAACTTAAAACATATAACATGAGAAGAAATTTAGACATCAAATTCGCATTAACATCAGTAGTATTCTTTGTAGGACTTGTTATTTATAACATTATAGCATACGGAATTACAGATTTCTAAACCATAGTAAGTTTAGTTGTTTAACACGAGGAAAGACACTCTAATTAATTAGGGTGTTTTTTTTGTCTATAAATTTGGATAATTGAAATATTATCCTTATCTTTATATCAAGTTAAACAAAAACAAATTACTATGTTACAAATTTCAGAAGAACAATTAGAAGAAGCAATTAAGAACGCAAAAGTTTGTATCTCATTTGAAGATGAGGAATTCCAAAAGCAATATTTTAGAGGTGTTAAAGATACCCTAGAGAATTTACTAGCAAAAGCAAAAGCAAATGAAATAATAAATAAGTTTTAAATTATGAAAAATATTAATTATATTGAGGTAACTTATATCCACAAAGATAAAAGGTTTAAAAAAAGAGTACAGAATTTAGTTGTATCAGAAACTAGATTAATATCTCAAATACTAGATTTTCATGATGTAGATTTTGTTGAGGTTAGAAAAAAAGAATTTAGAGGTAGTATAGAAGAATTTGAAAGTATTTTAAATTAAGTTTGGATAACTGAATTATTTTCCTTACCTTTATACTATCGTTAAACAAAACAACAATACTATGGCTAAAAGAAGAACAATTAGTTTTTATGAGTGTGAACACTACGGAGATGTAAATAATATCTTAGAAGATATGAGGTCTTGTGGTGCCAAGATTGGTTATACTCAATTAGATGAAGATGAAGAAACTTGCACTATCGAATATGAGGTAGAAGATTTACATGAGTTTGCTATCGAATTTAAAGATACAGAAAGTTATGAATTTGTTAATTAAAAGTTTGCATAATTAAAATATTTTATTTACCTTTACAATATCGTTAAACAAAAACAAATTATTATGAAAACATTTAAAGATTTAGAATTTAATCCACACCCAAGCGCACCATACATGGATGAACAAGCAAAAATGGAGTTTGACAATGGGTTTGGTATATCAGTTGTTAATGGTCAAGGGGCATACTCTAGTGAGGGTACTTATGAAGTTGGTGTCCTATTTGAAGGTGCTTTAACTTATGATACTCATATAACAAATGATGTAATAGGTCATTTATCACCTAAAGAGATTACAGAAATAATGAAAGATATTCAAGAACTAACGTCATAGTAAGTTAGTAGTTTAACAACAAGGAAAGGCACTCATCTAATGGGTGCTTTTTTTTTATCTAATAATTAGGATAAGTAAATATAATATAGTATATTTGTTATAAGTTAAACAAATAAATAATAATACTATGGAAAGGCAAAAAGTAATATCGTTTTTAGAGGGATTGGTTGGGCAAAGATTTAATATGCAATCACTTAATGATAAACTAGAAAAAGTATTTAAGCAAAAAGTTGAATTACAGAATACATCATTATTAAGAGAACAAGAAAATGATGATGATGACCTAGCAGACTATAATCTAATGTTTAATATAGAAGATGGTAGCGAACAATCGGGGTTTTTTGATATCTATATGTTACCAATGAGAAGAAAGGGTTTTGATGGTGCAGATATGTATATCACAGAAGTTGGTTATGAATTTGGATAAGTCAATTATTTTACTTATCTTTATATTATCGTTAAACAAAAACAAACTACTATGGATTATCAATTAGCATTTAGACAAGACAAAAGTATTTTAATTGACTACATTACTGAAAACATTATAAAGTCAATTGAGTTTTGGAACAGAGAATCAGAGGATATATATGACCAAAATATACAAGGAACATTAGGTACTGAAGAAACCAATCAATTCGCTAGAGATACACAACAAGATGATTGGTTAAATGAGATGATTCTTATTGATTGTAAGACATTTTGTAATAGCAAGAGAGGTAAAGAGTTAAACTATTCTTGTGGTAGAACTAGAAGTCATGTATGGTTACATAAAGATGATGAAAGAATTCTTATGATTTATGCTGACAAAGATTTGGATAATTAAAATATTATCCTTATCTTTATACTATCGTTAAACACAAAAACTTATTACTATGGAATTAATGGAATTTTTAAGACAAGAGCAATTTGCTAATGAGGTAGCAAAAGAATTAAACAAACCTCAAATCCAACACATCATTTCTGAAGCAAGAAGATTTTTAGAATTTGCAACTCACATTAAAAATAAATGTCTTTACTTTGATTATGAAGTAACACCCGAAAGAATAGATACTGACATTAAATCTTTACATTGGAACATAAGAGAATTTAGAAAGGCACTAATCCAAAAAAGAAATGAGCCAATCCAATACGTTACAATAAACAATGAAATGCACTCACCAATTTACTTAAACTAAATTAGGATAAGTAAATATAATATTGTATATTTGTTATAAGTTAAACAATTAAAACAAATTATTATGTCAAAATATAAGGTCTTCAATTATACAGACAATCTTTACGCTACTCAAAGTCAGTTTAAAACTAAAAAAGATGCAAATCAATTTATAAAAGAATTTAGAAAAAGTTTTGAAAGACAAGGGTATTATAGAGATAACCAAAGAAACAAAATATCCCCAAAACATATTGACTTGGAAGTAATACCAAAAAACTTTACACCTTGAATTATTAAAAGAAAACAACATGAAAACAACATACCCAAAAGAGCCAATATTTGATTTCAATGAATGGATTAAATATATTAATCAAGAAGTAACCAAATTAAAATAAAACAAAGATGAGAATAATTAATGTTATTGTAAGTACAAACCAAAATCCAGTTGTTTCTATTAACAGCTTTGGGATTTTTGAAGAACAGCTTTCTGATGAAGTTGTTGAACAGGCTGAAAAGTTATTTATCCAAAAAGCTGTAAGTGAACTTGGAGTTGATGAAATAGATGCAGAAGATAGTTTAGAAAATGGATATATTGATGATGGGCTTGTAAAAATATTAATTGTATGGTCAGATATTTAAACCAAAACAAAGATGAGTAAAGAAAATAAAAAAACATTTGAATGTATAGAGCATGGAGAAAAGTTTCTTATAAATGCTAAAGATATTAATGAAGCACAAGAGGTCGCCCAAATGTATGGTGGCAGTGTAATAAAAGAAATTAAGAGTTCATAGTAAGTAAGTAGTTTAACAACAACGAAAGGTATTCCAGATTATTGGGATACCTTTTTTAGTATATACACTTTCGTGTATATAAAATTATATAAACATAAAAAAAGGAACACCGTAAATGATGTTCCTCAACTTAACCTAACCTTATCTATTTCTTTCCTCTACATTATTTCCTGGTCTTATGTTTTTTTAAACTATTAAATATAATAGTTATTAATATCCCTATTAATATACATAATAAACTCTGCAATATTATTTCTGAATAAGTTACTTCTATTACATTCATCTTATTTGTTTTTTTAATAATTTAAAATGAGCTAGGGGAAAGCTTTCACAATCCCCTATTTCTTTTAAACAGATGCAATCCCGTAAGTACAAATGTTATAAATAACTAAACCAATAAAACTTAATATAGTTGTTGCTAATGCAATTAATGTTAAGTTTTCTAATACGTAATACTTTAAAATAAATCTCATAATATATAATTTTTAATAATTTAACAATACAAATATATAAACTATATTTCAATCTACCAAATATAATAGCATATATTTTTTTTTACCTAAAAGTTTGGTAGTCTCGATTTTTTGTTTTTACTTTGTATTCAAGTTAAACAAGTAATCATTAAAAAAACGTATTAAAAAAAAACTTATTATTATGGAAATTTTATTAAATGACAAAGAAGTAAAGGAAGTATTACACAACGCACTATGTAACGGATTAGGTTGGATTAGTGGATATGGTTTAAGTGTTAAAATATCTAAAGAGGATTATGCTAAAGCTAAGGATTCTTTAAAGGATGAGGATTTTAATATAAGTAGTATGGTTGGTAGTATTAATATAGGTATCTGCATGGAAGATGTTTTAATGAAGCACCTAGAAGATGGTAACGAATTAGAGTTCTATGATTCAGAGCAAGAGGAAGAAGTTGGTTTTACATTTGAACAAGCTAAGGAGAACCTAAAGGATGAAAATGTGACTAAGCACATTATGGATATGCTTAACGAAAATGATGACGCTATCACAGCCGATTGTATTTTACAAACTGCATTGTATGGTGAAATAGTTTTCGGATAATAAAAAACAATCTAAAAAAAATGAGGCTACTGAAAGTTTGGTGGTCTCGTTTTTTTTGATTACCTTTGTTTTGTTGATGAGGTAATCGAAACGGGCTGAGCAAATCAGAAGAGTAGACTCCGTCACGCACATACCCCAACAGAAAAAATCTGCAAAGGTACAAATAAAAATCCATATATTCTAATAAAAATTAATAAAGTTTTAAACAAAAAAATGTTAGTAAATAATACCAGGATTATTAGGTTTTTACAATTCCTAATTTTTAACCAATTATTTTTCTTATTTAGAATAAATCTTAATTAACCCTCCATTTGAAAATAAGTTATAAAGCATTTGGAATTTCAATTTCTTATGAGTACATTTGTATCAGTTAAACAATTAATCATTAAATAAACACATTAAAAAAAACTTATTATGACAAATTTAAAAGGACAAATCGAAGTAAACACAAACGAATTAGAAACTATCTTATTAGCTATGCCTAAAGGTAGCACATTTGCTAAGGTATTACAATACACTACACCTAAGACAACTAAAAAGGATAGAGACACTAAAGAAGCGTTTACAAGCAAAATCCAAAAGCTAACAGCACTTACTGTATTATTGAATAGTAAGTACGCTAACGGAGTTAAAAACCAATTAGATAGAGAAAATAAAGAGCATAGCGAGTATAAGCAAGGTGCTAATACAATGGAAATTGATTTTACAGAAAGTGAAAATAATTTTTGTGGACATTTTAGAGGTAAAGCAGTTATCCAATACAGACCATTTGATAACTCTTATCCTACTACTAAATTCATCATGGATAACAAATTAACTGACAAAGATAAATTGCCTAATGTATTACCTACGAAAAGTAAAGCAACAAATCAAGGTACGGAAAAGGAAATTTTTTGGAGAAAATTATACGTATCTAATATTAGAAAAATTAAGATAGATGGAATTATCTATAAAAATATTGAGTGCAAATAAGCACTTGGTATTTATAAACTAAATTAAAAGGGGATTGTTAATAACTTTCCCCTTTTTTATTTGTATATATAATTTATTTTACTTGTATGCAAATAAGACGTTTTAAGCGACTTTAGGGTTATATGGTATATAGATACCACCTAGTAGGAGATGGGGGGAGGAGGGGTATGTATACCCCCCGTAGACTCCCCTATGTAACCCCTCCCGTTATACCTATATACACCCCCCGTAAACAGGGGTTTATGTTGCAGACAAAAATTTTTTGGTAATTTTTTTGATTAATTTTTTAGGGTACCCCTTTTTAAAAAAATTTTTTGGGAAATTTTTCACTATACTTTTTAGGGTCTAGGGTAAAAACCTTTTCGATATATTTAATAGGCCTTTTTAAAAAAAATTTTTTGGGAAATTTTCGGCTTAAATTTTAAGGGGTGTATTGTAGAAAAACATTTAACAAAAATTTAATGTCGTAATGAATAGTTGTTGTTATTTATTTAGGAATAATAAAAGACAAATAATTAATAATGAATTTAACTAATATAATATTCTATGTAATATTTCTTTTACCCAGCATATATTTTATATGTAATACCATTATACAAGATATAAAAAAAGGACCTCTTAATTGAGGTCCCTTTATTATTAGATAAATTTAATATTATAGTTTAAGTTTTTTCTTAACTCTTTCTTTTAGGTCTTGTTTGGCTTCCAGTTCATCGAACTCTTTTCCAAAACCTGTAAGGTCAGCAATATCTTCTGGACTAAGATGAGTACCATGAGTATGTGTACCTTCGTTAATTGATTTAATTTGTTTATTAACTTCATCAACCAAGTGGTTAACAACATTAGATACTGTATTAAATACTTTTAACATGTTATCCTTATTACCTCCCCACATAACGGTATAGTTAAGTGAGGTTGTTTTCACATCAAAACCAAAAGCGTACATAAACATCCATGCTGAAAGTTCAGCTTGTTGTTCAATTGTATCGGTACTTAGTTCAAGCTTTCCACCGATATGATATTTACCAGTTGATTTACCTTTTTGTTTTAAGTAAGACTGGTGAAGTAATTCGTGAGTAATTTCATGGGCAAGTGTTTTAGTAAGACCTACATCATTGCCTTCACTTTTTAGTATTTGAATTTTACCAGACATACTAACACCTCTGGCACCACCTAGGTCATCAACTATATCAACACTTATCTCATTAGATTCGGCATATTTAATAAGTCCAGTATAAACGGGTCTTACTTCATCAGAAATCATATTATCTTCAAACCAGTTAATATTCTTTTTAGCTTCAGCAGCTTTTTTAACATAATCTTCAGTACCTTCAATTTGTGTAGTGTCGGCAGTAGCGTATACTGGTACTAATTTAAATCTAGATGCATAAACTGTATCTCTTGTTAGTTCCTTAAGTTTAATACCTTCAGCTGGTGTTAATTTATCTCCAGACCTCTTACCTATTTGCTTATAAAACTTTGCTTTAAGTTCTCCTTTCTTTTTATCTGATTGTTTGAACTTAGAGCCTTGTGGTCTAAAAACCATTAGAGGTTTTGCATTAGGTTTAATTTCTCTGTTATAGTATTGAAACCAGTTAGCTTTAGAATTAACCATACCAGCATTTCTATTTTGGATAAGGATTAGTATTGCATTACCTAAAGAGAATGTTTGTCCTTGTGCTGCTTTAATATCTATAACTTTTTTCATTATATCTTTAAACTCTTCATCTTCTCCTATATTAAGAAGCATTTCTCTAAAGTCATCCAGTTTTTTCTTTACATCATTTTCTTCTTCTTTGGTGATTCCCACTTCTTCTTGTGAAGATGGTGATTCTTCTGAGATGGCAGCAATGATTTCATCTATTTCTTGAATGAAGTCGTCATGTTTTTTTCTTATTTCAGCGATTGCTGGTTTTATCTTAGTATCTATGATAGTTTGTTCTGGTTCTCTATTTGCCCACCAGTACCAGTACTTTCCGAATTTATTCCAGAATGCGCCATGTTTTTTGAATATGTCTTTATATGTGAATGAGTCACCGTCTATTCTAATAGCTTTGGTATTATTTTTACCTATTGTTGTTCTTTTAAGTTGTATCTTACCTTCGGATAAATTCATAACGTTAAATGTTTTTAATAATAAATATTATTAATCTTAGGTAAGTGGTTAAAAACCGTTAAAAAAATCGCTTTGGCGGCCTTCGGCCTTTTCCTAACACCCCCAGCCCCCTCTGAGGTTTTTAATTTTCTAATGAATTTTTGGTGGTCCAATATCTATAACCCAATAAGGCTTTCTGCCAAGTTTTTAGTTTATATATATTAACCTTTCTCTTGGATAGACTAGGTAATACTAATTTATTTATTTTTGCTAAGATTTTAAAAAAGGTTATCTTAATCATAATTTATTTAAGTTTTATTAATTTTATACCACAATCATTATATGATTTTTCTGGTGACTTAAACTCACCATCTTTTTGGTGTTTCCTTAAGTTAGTATTTTCAGTTTTAGTAACCCAGTTCCATACACCGTATGTGTTATAGTATAATTCTTTTAATTCTTCAACACTTTTTGGTGGGTTAATAAACAGTTCTTTGGAAGATATTTTTCTAGGGTATTGATGTTCTTTAACTCTTAGTTTTTTATCAATATTACTAGCGTTCTCAGATATCATTCCAGAAAAACTATTCTTATTTGTTGGTAAGTAGAATATGGTGGCACCCAATACTGTTTCAATGAATGCCTTATCATAGTCATTTGATTCCAACCAAGTTGGTCTTAGGTTTTTTATTAACTCAAATGTTACTTTAAACTTAGATTCTATTTTATCCCCTCTAGTCATATTTAATTAATCCTAGTACATACTATAACCTTCCTTATATAAGATAAATGTGTATAGGTGGTATGGGTTTATGCGTTTATGGTTCATGAATTTACCAATCAGTTTCTTTAATAAGAACCTCTTAAAACCACTAGATGATGCATCTATAATTTCATAAGCTTTTTCCTTAACTTTTTGATTAGATTCATATAAATATAAATTAGACATATGTTTTTGAGTGTCGTCTCCAGTTTTATTAGCTCTTAATATTGCGCTCTCACTAGCGTATATTTCAATAATAATATCAGCCATTGATAGTAGGATTTCTTGTTGGTTACTTAGTCGCTTACCAAACCTTTTATACAAAGTATATATTAAGAGACTAGAAATCATTTTATGATTTTTAACCAAATCCATTCCGCTATATGAACATTTAAATAAATCGGTTATTAATTTGATGAATGGTTTTTTAACCATACCATCAATAGATATATCTTTATTTTTAATCTTCTTTAATACTTGACCAACCAATAGCATTCTGTTAATCTCATTTGTACCTTCATAAATTCTACTAATTCTAGCATCTCTATATGCTCTTTCGATTGGGTATTCTGCTGAGTACCCCATACCACCATGACATTGTATAGCTTCATCAGCTACATAGTCTAATACTTCAGAACCATGTACTTTAGCGATAGCACATTCAATAGCGTATTCACTAGTTGCTTTTACGATACCTAATTTTTTATTTTTTAAGGATTCGACACATAATTGAGTTTCTTTACTTCTATTTTCAATATCTTGACCAGCTCTATACATAAGACTTTCGGAAGCGAATGTTTTAGTTTTCATTCTAGCAATCTTTTGTTGTATTGCACCAAATGTACCAATAGGTCTCCCAAATTGTTTTCTCTCCTTAACGTACTCTTCAGTTTGTTCAATTAATTTTTTAGCACCACCTATAGCTGAAGCGCATAATTTAATTCTACCAATATTTAGTATGTTGAGTGCGATTTCAAAACCTTGTTGTCTTTTACCCAATAGGTTTTCTCTAGGTACTTCAACATTTTCGTAATATATTTGTCTTGTTGAAGAACCTTTAATCCCTAGCTTAACTTCTTCTGGTCCCATTGTGATTCCAGGTGTTTTAGATTCTACAATAAACGCTGAATGATTTTTATCGTTACCTATTTTTGCGAAGACAATCATAATATCAGCAAAGCCACCATTACTAATCCATATCTTTTGTCCGTTTAATATGTAATTGATTTTATCCTTAGATAATTTAGCTTTTGTTTTACCAGCATTAGCATCACTACCAGCTCCAGGTTCAGTTAAGCAGTAGCAACCTATTAGTTCACCACTTGCTAAACCTGGAATATATTTTTCTTTTTGTTTTTTATTACCGTAATATAGGATTGGTAGTGTTCCAATTCCTGTATGCGCACCAAATGTAGTTCCAAATGAACCAGCGACACCAATGATATCTGCAATAAGCATTGAGGTATTAAATGTCATACCTAGCCCATACAAATCTTCTGGGATACTAACACCTAAAAGACCTAGTTCACCAGCTTTTTTAAGTGTATCTTGTACTATTGTACCCTCTTGTTTTTCTATTTTATCTATATTAGCTAAAACTTCACGTTCAACAAATTCTTTTGTTGCATTGTACATCATTTTTTGTTCTTCGTTGAAGTCTTCAAAGGTGAAGATATCATTGTGTTTTGTTTTTTTAGTTAAAAACTGTGCGCCTTTCATTTGTTTATTTTTTTTTAGTTAGCTATTACTAGTTGTTCTACATCATATAAAACATTCGTTAATAATCTTGTTATTTTGTATGGGTCAGCATTAGATGCTGGTCTTCTATCTTCAAGGTAACCTTTCCAATCGTTAGTAACTAAACCAACTGGTATTCTAATTGATGCACCTCTATCGCTTTCACCTACACTAAATTTACTAATGTGTTGTGTTTCATGGTCACCAGTTAATCTTTCTTCATTGGAAGAACCGTAGTCTGAAATAAAACTATCATGTCTTTCGCTGAGTAGTTCACAAATTTCCATAATATATTCTTTACCACCTTCAGTTCTCATTCTTTCATTTGAGAAGTTAGTATGTAATCCACTACCATTCCAATCACCTTTTACTGGTTTTGGGTGATATTCTACATGAACATTATGTTCTTCACATATTCTATTTAGAATATATCTACTTAACCATAAGTCATCTGAAGCTGTTTTTGCTCCCTTACCTAGTAATTGATATTCCCATTGTCCTATCATAACCTCAGCATTAATACCAGTTAGGTCTAATCCAGCTTCAATACATAAGTCTAGATGTTCTTCAGCAATTTCTCTACCAACAACATTTCTATTACCTACACCACAATAGTATTTACCTTGTGGGTCTGGGTTACCATTTGATGGGAATCCTAGTGGTTTTCCATTTTCACCTACTAGTGTATATTCTTGTTCAAACCCGAACCAGTTTTCTTTATCATCTGATTTAATTTTGTGTCTAGAGTTAGTTTCGTGTGGTGTATTATCTGGATTTAACACTTCACACATTACTAGATACGCATTAACTCTTTGTGGGTCTTCAATAACTCTAACTGGCTTTAATAGACAATCTGATTTACTACCTTCGGCTTGTTTAGTTGAAGAACCATCATAACTCCAAGTTGGCAAATCCATTAGTGTAGATTCTATATTATCTGATTCAATTATTTTTGTTTTACTTCTAAGATTTGGTTCTGGAGTATATCCATCTAACCAAATGTATTCAAATTTATATTTCATATTTACTTATTTATTCATGGTGATTATTTTGACCACACTTTCATTATTTTTATGGGTTTTAAAACCCTTCTATAAAACCTTTTTCTACGCATTCTAAAATACCTTTTAACTATATCGTCTATGTTATCAATCAATTTGATATGTTTTTAAAGAATTTTATTAAAGCCAATGTGGTAAATATAGAGAATATACCAATTACAGCCCATGATGCATATCTATAATTATCACTTATCGCTGATATCATTATACATGTTACCCATGCGATTATAATTACAATCATTGTTATTGGTTCGATTCTTTCCACATACACTTTAGTTAGTTTATCGGCTCTTTCATGTTTAACCAATCGTTTAATAGCATCACCCATGTTTTCGCCATATGCTGGTACACCTGTTTTAATTGTACCATCTTCTTGTTGTATATCTAACATATACTTGTGATAACCTGTGTTATTATTTTCTTCAACTAATAAACAACTAACTGCTTTTCTTTTCTTACCCATAATTTATTACTATTTTATAAATTACATTTATTCTGTTATAATGTCCACTATAAAATCTTTGGTATCAGTTGAATTTATATCCGTATCTAATTCTTTACCATCATAATATAATTTATTAACTATTTCATAGTAATGATTATCACCAACAAAAACCTCTAAAACTCTATAAGTTAATTTAGATTCATCAAATGGTTCATCTAATTCTAGTGTGACTTCCATAGGAACCCCCTTTTCTACTGTTGCAGCATGAAATATTGGTTCATCTTTATAATCATTAACAACTTCTTTCCAGTACTCTATATCATCATCTTCTGGTAATTCTAATTCAGAGAACTCTTTTTTAATAATAGTTTCATCTGAATTTAAATCTTTAACGATTATTAAAGAACTATCAAATGAAGAACCATATATATGTTCTTTGCCATCGTTTTCGAACCATTCTGTTAACTCATTTTCTTCTATGATATCCCAATCATTATATAGTTCTGGCATTTCCATATCATTTTCATCAGCAATAGTTTTGATTTTTTCAGCATCTTCTTTGGATACATTTCCTACTACTATTTCATTAGCATAGCCAGTAGTGTAAATTTCATACTTGTGTTTTCCCATAATTTTTAATTTTATTTAGCAAATATAAATTATAATTAACTAATAAGCAAGTACTTTATGAAAAAAATTTTAAATGAGCTCTCATAACACCAATTATATCTGAATATACTAACCATATTTCTTTTTTAAAGAATGTATTGGTGATGTCTATAGTTTCATTATCAGAAAGTCCATACATAAATGATATTTCTTTAATTGTTTTACTTAATACTTTGTATTCTTCTGTAGATATTGATGTACCATAGGTAATGTTAGTACTAATTGTTTTACATAGGTTACCAACTGTAGAGAAGTTGGTGTTTTCCATCTCACTAAATATGGTATCACATATTGTATAATATATAAGATGTTCATATTCTTCTTTTTTCATAGCACCTACTAAAATTTATTCAAAAATACTTATTTTTTATGAAAAAACCAACTATTTATAATAAAAGATTGTTATCATGTCCAGAATTGAAGATGTAATGTTTGTTGCCTATGATTTAGGTGTCGAAAATAAAGTTTTTAACTTAGTTAAGAAATTAAGAGATTCCGATGATAATAAATACACTCCAAGAGCTGATTTATATGAGGAAGCTTTTAAAAAAGTAATAAAGGAAGAAAAATCTGAAAATTAATGGAAGAAGATGAATGGGATGATTTCGGGGACCACTCAATCACACAGTTTTGATGATAAAATATGTAAATTAATGATAGAATTGTTAGATTCTACGTATCCAGTTACAAAAATTAAAAAAAATAAGCGATTTAGACGAGGTGTTTCGGTAAATGGCCGAAATTGCATGCTTCCAAATGACAGTTTAGTTCTTTTTGGTGAGATTTATAGTTCTTTAAAGTTATTTTATGATGCAAGTGACAAAGATATAACACATGTCATAAAAAAATACTATAATTTAAGTGTTTGACCCATTTATACTCATCTTGGCCCAGTTCTTGGTTACCACCCTTCTATCTTTTGCATTCTCATTTCAGTAAAATACGTACAATTCCAGCCATCTATATTTTCATAAGCATTTTGTACATAAAAATTAACAATTGAGTCGTTATAATCATGCATATATGCTTCAATTGGTCTAGCTGAACCACCCAATAGCATGTCATTAGTGTTATTTGTTAGTGGATGTTCTACAATAGTCCATTCTGACCTAGTAACATAGAACCCATATGGTTGTATTGTATCACTATTAAATATAAATTCACCATAACCTGGAACATAGTTTGGTGGATAGAACTCCCAGGTCGTAACATATTGTTCAATATCTTCGAAATCATACATTGAACCAGAATATCTTAAACTTGATTTAGATTTGTTAGCATCGAAGTGCGCAAATGAAGTTTTTTCATGTGTTTCTAGGTTCTCAACATACATTGTAGCATCTAATAACAACCATTTACCGTAAATTCTAACCTCTTCGGTTGATTCTTCAACCTCCTGTATTGGTTGTAACGGTTCTTCTTTTTTACATGAAGTTAATACTATAAATGATAGTAATAATATGTGGAATAAATTTTTCATAATTGTATTTTTTAACTTTTAACAATACAAACATAAGAAAAATTATTCATTTTACCAAATTATATTAATATAATTTTACTTTTTAACTTAATAATCTCTTTTTTTCAGCTTCAGTTATCAATTTTTTTGGTATATCAAACTTTTCGTTTAGTATTCCCAAATCAAGCTTCCATTTATACTTAGACCTATCCATCCACTCAAGCATTGAATCACCAGCATGTTTAGCACACTGTTTGTGATTCCAATTATTTACTTTTTCTAAGTGTTCAAAAGCTTCAGCTTGTTTTCCAATAGCAGATGTCCTACCAAAGTGTTTAACTTGATGACATTTAGGACATAAAGATATTAGACCCAGTAACTTCTGTACTCTAGTTTTATCATTGTAGTCCCATATTTCATGACATTCTACATCATGTCTATACCCTTGGTTCTTACCAGTATCACCACATATTTCACATCTATGACCAGCTTTCTCATATGATTCTTTCCTTAATATATCCCAATACTTGTTTGGTAGTAGGGTTCTAACATTTGAATAAAAACATGTTTTAGGTATTAATTCAATATGTAATTCACTTTTTTTATTTTTCCCACTCATAATCAATAGTAAAAACTTTAAAATATTCTTTATATTCTTCTCTAGGTATTAAATATCCTCTAGTGTCTGAATTTAAATCACCAGAGTCCTTAGTTTCTCTGAAATCATTTTCTTTTATTAATTTTTTTAATTCACTAACACTTATTGACCAATACTTTTTAAAGAATGGGAAATAATAAATAAATGTTTCTGCTTGAGTAACTGCGATACCAGATGGTTTATTTCTAGACTGGAATTCTATAAATAAGTTTCCACTATCTTTAGGTTCTACCCATATTTTACCAAATGGTAACATTAAATGTCTACCTGGTGCGCACCAAACATCTGTTTTAACTTCTAGTGTCGTTTCTCTACCACTAGGTGTCCTCATTTTTATATCGTACTTATTATCCTTATTATCATTAATAAGTTTTAAACCTTTCTTATTAAATTCTTTGATTAACACTAGTTCACCTCTTTCACCAACGTCAATATCTTGATTAAAATTATATTCTGCCATAACTTTTATTTTTTATAAATTGCGGTATCTCCCTCTCTATCGTATTTTTGGAAGATACATGTAAATGAGCAAGGATACTCAGTACTCTTATTGAAAACCCTGTGAAAATCTCCAGCTTTAATTAAGAAAACATCATCTACTTTTGCATGATGATATTCATTATCAATTTGCATAAGTGCCTCTCCAGAAGTAAAAATATACACTTCTTCTTCATTCTCATGAAAATGCCCATTAGTTTTCTGCCCTGGATTTAATAGCGTACTAGAATACGTAAGGTTTTTAAGATAATTATTATCTATTAATAAGTAGGTGTCATTATCTTTAACAACATCACCTCCTACATCTTTAAGGTTTACTTTCATATTATTATTTATTTCATACTATCTATTAAATTTCTTATTACACCATCAAAATGTGCTATATGTTTATAGTCTCCACCAGATATAGCGTTGTGTGCTCTTAAATCAGTAAGAAGTATCATAGGATTTTTCTTAGTTGGTTTTACTGTTACATTATTTTTTGATGATTCGCTACCAGATAACTGGTTATACAACTCTTCAATACTTATACTCACGGTACCACTTCTTTTACCTTTAAGTTTCATTAAAATCTTTTGGTCGGCAGTTAATGTGACCATTATTTCTTTCTCTTCAGATAACACAGTAGATTCTCTGGTTATATCTTTCTCTAATTTAGTCGCCATTGGTTATTAATTTAACTTTTAAGCAAATATATGTAATTTCTTTTGTATTTGCAAATATTTATAATAAAAACTTTATGAAGAATCTAATTTTAGAGCATTTAAGAGCGTTTAGTGAGGGTAGGAAACAAACTCATACTGCTATGAATAGGCCAGATGGTGCTGGTAAAGATTTTTTTGGTTTCAGTGGTAACCTAGAAAAGTTTGAGTTTGAATCTAAACTCATGCAATCAATAGTTGATAGTAATAGGGATGCTTTTAACCCAAAGAGTGGTGAGGGTCTTTATGAATTCCAATTGATTATTGGTAATGGTGGTAATTTTAGAATTAAAGGTAAACAAAACAGTATCGGTTCTAAGAGGGATTGTGGTAGTGATAGTGGTGTTAAGGGTAATACAGTTTATTTTTATATATGTGCAAACAATGATATCCAAGTCGATGAATTAATAAGTTATAAGAGTAAGTTGTTTAATAAAGATATTGAGAATGTGTATGTTACACCAGCTGATATGGCTTTTGTTAAATTAATGTCTGAACCTACTAGTCAAAGAATTAGAGATATAATTGATGGTGCTAGTGGTTATGATGACGGTAAGGGCTTAGAAATCCAGAAACAAACTATGGACCCTAAGTGGGCATATAAGTTAGATAGAGAGGCTAAGGAGAAAGAAAGACTAAAAAATAAATCTCAAGTATCAATGCCTGTTGATAAAGCTGAGTTATATAATCGACTTCAAAATATAGTAAAGAAAAGGTTGAGTGCTACAAAACTTAGAGATAGAGAAGCTATTAAAAAGTTTAAAAACCAAGAGAAAGAATTAGAAAAAGAATTAGAAAATTTTTAATATTATTCATTGTTTTAAATCTAATAAAAGATAATTAAAATAAATAAATAATGCAAGAAAAAAAAATAATGGAACAGAAAATAAGTTTAGCGGTAGTTATAAAGGTTGTAGTTTTTGTGAGCTCCCTTTTAGGTGTTTGGTACAATACTAAGTATCAAGTAGATTCTCTTACTGAAAAGGTTGAGGAATTGAGGAGTCAAAATAGAAACTTCAATATTGAGGTGATTAAAAACGATATTAAATACAATAGAGAGCACATCGATAGGTTGGAAAATGAGTTGAGTAAAAAACAAAACAAAAAAGATAAATAAACATAATAAATTATTATGAAAAATTTTATTAAAACATTAATTAGAGAGGGCTTGGATGACGGTGGTATGACTGATAGAAGCCTAATGGAGAAGTTTATAGCCTTTTGTAACGATTACCTAGAGCTTAAGACTCCTTGTAAAATAAAATTGACTAGTGATAGGGATTCTAATGGTATTAGAACAACAGCTTATTATAGTATATTAGATAAGATTATTTGTGTATATGTAAAAGATAGAGCAATAATGGATATAATGCGTTCTGTTGCGCATGAGTTAGTACATCATCATCAAAACGAAAGAGGTGATTTACATGGTAGACCAGAAGAGGGGGCCGATGGGTCACCGATAGAGAATGAGGCAAATGCTAAGGCTGGTGAAATTATCAGAATTTTCGGTAAACAAAACCCAGAAATTTATAGGAATAATAAATAGCAGATAATTTATTTGTCCCATGTCCCGAAACACGGGACAAAGTTTAATCATTAATTTAATAAAGAGTTTCAGAATTCAACGTTATTATTAAATTGGAGGATGAGATATGTTACCAGAGGATATAAAAAGATTGGTGATTAAATATAAAAATGAAATCACAATTCTTAATAAAAATATAGTTGACTTACAAGAAAAATGTAGTCATGATAATTATGAAATAAAAAATATTAGCACTAGCACAGCTGTATTTAGAAATGTGTGTACAACATGTGAAAAAATTATTGGGTACCCAACTGATAAAGAATTTAGAGAAGCTGGATATTAATTAGTTATTTTTAATCTTGGTGCTCTGAAACGGTGTTCATCACTTATATAAATTATTTTACTAATAAAAAATGATGTATCTTTTAATTGTCTTTTAATGTTGCTATCATAATAGGAATGTATTTTTATACTGTCTTCATAACTTAATTTCTCAGACACTATAAAATTATTACAACCCCAATGATTATCATCTTCAGATGTTTTATAACAGTATGAATACCTCTCATCTCTAAAGGTTTCTTTACCACAACCCACTAAAATAACAATACTACATATTATAAAAAATAATTTACTCATCTTTGTTTTGGTTTATACCCACCCTTTTTTTCTAGCCTGTTGTAAAATATTAGTTAAGTTTATAAATTTAGAGTCACCTATTTCTTTTCTCAGATTTGTTACTTCAATATTTTGTACAGTTAAAGGGGTTTTGTGGTATTCTAACACATCAACTAAAAAACTTGTATTATCCCATATTTCACATTTATTTTTATCTTTATAACCCTCTGGGTAATAGGTTACACTTTGAGTGCCTTCCCACATTTCATCATCATTTAGTAAAATGCTAAACTCAAATAAGCCGCAGTCACTAACACATCCGTAATAAAATGTTACTGAATTTTCATTTACTTCAGTCTCTTCTACTGGTACTAAATTGTACTCTACCCCTTCTAATATTATTGTCTTATTTTTCATATTTCTTTTATTTAATAACCGTATTCTATTTTAATCATCCTAGCTATGTCTTTTCCTTCTGGAAAATGCTCCATAACCTCAATTGCAATATCAGTGTCTAACTGACAAATTATATCTGCAAAATATTCTAGAATATCTCTTTCATACAACCCACCATTTGTACCATTTTCGGATAAGAACTCTTCTATCTCTGATATAATGGTAATTGCTTTTTCTTGTCTCTGTTTATCTAGTTTACTCATCTTTGTTTTGGTTTATAAGATATTGATAGTCCAATATGAAACCATCCTATTATTAATTCATAACTACCGTTAAGTATCTTATCATAGGTTACTTTAACAAATGGTGATAGATAGAGTTGTGAGTCTATTTTATGTATGCTTATCTTCATCTTTGTTTTGGTTTAATTGAGGGTATGATTTCTTATAATTCATCTATGTTTTATACCCCTTCGGGTATGTTTCAATTAATTTAACTCATTTTATACCTTAACGGGTATATGGGATAGAATTCTTATTAAATGCTGTTTGATAATTCTTATTTGTTGTATTGTTTTAATTCTTTCTCCATATCTAACATGATAAATGATTGTTTTTTAATCATAGCCCTATACTTGAATATGTAAGAAGTTTGAAACGCTAACATGATTGCAAACATTGCTATATAGGTATACCAAATCAAACTCTTTGGTGGGTCTAACCTTTTTAAATTAGTTTTCATCTTTGTTTTGATTTAGTATATCAATTAATGTACTTAGTGTTTTAGCATCTTTGAATTTAATCTCAGATACTTCAAACATTTCTACAACCCATTCTCCATTTTCTACCTCATCACTTGCTTGAGTAATAAAAGATAGTCCAGGTGTTATGTCTAAATTATAATAATAGAATGGGTTATTAGTATCTGATTCATCTGTTTCTTTTTCAAAGCCTAATATTTTTATTTGTTCTTCAGTCATCTTTGTTTTGTTTTATATATTGTCCACATTTTCTTTTCACACTCTTGGGAACAAATTGTACCTTTTCCTTTGAATTTGGTCCCACACATATCACATATATTGTATTCTATTTTATTTTTCATATATTTTAAAAAGGTAAATCTTCAATCCAGTTTCCATTAATATCTCTACTATGACCAGATTTTGTAGCTGGTTCAACATCTATACTAAAACCAATCTCTTTATTAAAGTTATTAACTTTTTCAACAACCATATTCAATAATGATTCTGGTGGGTTTGAGTTTGAGTGACCTCTTAATTGCCCCACCCTTAGAACCCTACTATTTGTAGGGAATGATTGAGAAATAAAATCTGCGTTTAATTCTAGGGTGTAACCATTTACTCTAAAAATACCACAATTACCGTTTTCTACCTTGTTAATATAAGTACCAACACAATGATTTTGTTTTTTACCCTCATAAGCCATTTCTTTAGTACTTTGTATGATTTCTATTTTAGAAAATCTTGAGAACTTTAAATATATGTCAGAAATTTTCATTTTTCTATCAGCACCAATAAATATAATATCGTTAATCACTTTAACAAAGTTATCGTGTTCTTGTCTTAATCTTTTTGATGACCATGAACAATTAACTTTTTCATCAAGTATTTTTGCCATTTTAAGTGTATCCCTAAATATATTTAATTCACCTCTATCTGAGGTCCAGTCTTTTTTTAATGACTCAACATTTTTAACATATTTTAAATAGTATTTAAAGTAGTTTTTAACCCAATGGTCATTTGAAGTGTGTAATATTAAAGCTACTGGTTTTGGTACTTTATATTCAAACTGTAAAGCCTTTTTAAGATTATATAGTTTGTTTTTTATAATCGTATTAAATGCTGTATTTTGTAAAACATTGTGTTCTCTAATAAACCTAATCCATGTAAATTTATTTTGTAGTTCATTTAATATAAGTTCAACCTGTATAGATTCTTTCATACCTATTTGGTATTGTGGGAATGCACTAGATAAAAAGTTCATAGTTAGTGGTCTAACGTTTTTTGATTTACCCATGTTATCTATTATCCAGAATTTACCTTCTTTATAAGTTATAGTTAATAGTCTTTTTTCTGAACTATAAATTCTATTTGTTATGCTTATACCATATTTTTTCCTAAAATAAACTATAGAAAACTCTCCATTTTTTTCTTTAAATAAAACTAACCTAAAGTTTTCATAACCAACTGAGTCATTCATATAGACTACTCTAGCCAGGTATTTATCTTTATTATATAATTTAAATAAATGGTCAACTTTTGGAGAGGTTGCTTCATGTAACACATTATACTCTGTTTTATCATTCTTATTACTCATATATTAAAATTTTTATTTGGTTGTGTACAAATATAGAATAAAATTTGTAAAAAAACAAATTATTTTTAATTTTTAATATATAGACCTTATCTCTATTAGACCTTTATCGTAATCTTCTTTCTTTTTTTTTAGGAAAGCTCTAGCAACAGTTCTAATATGTCCATCAGTATAAGGTGGTGTTAATATACCATCAGCTAGTCTAGCAATTTGGTTTATTGCACTAGTTCTACTTCTTTCCCTACCCTTTATATACTGGTATATTGCTGGGTGGTCGTCTGGTATTGAAACTTTAATAAATTCTTTAATTATTTCTGAATCACTCATTGATTTTATTTAAAAAAAGTGTATATTGGTTATAATTATAAATAATAGATAAAAAAGTAAAAATTAAAATCTTATGAATTTAGAAATAACAGACAGTGAAATTGACAACCTTTTATCTAAAGGTGGTATAACAGTATTAGATTTTTGGGCACCATGGTGTGGGCCTTGTAAGAGTTACGGACCTATAATTGAGGGGTTCGCTAAGGATAATGAAAGTAGGTCTGATTTGCATATCAGAAAAATTAATGTAGATGAGAATCCAGTAATGGCTCAGAAACATGGTATTAGAAGTATACCTACTACAATTATTTTTAAAGATGGTCAACTAATAACAAAAGTTCCTGGTGTAATACAAAAAAATAAATTAGATGAATTTGTGGGTAATTTATCTTAATTGAGGATATTTATAATAAAGAGTAAATTGTGGACATAAGAGATAAAATAAGAAAAGCTCTCACAGAAGTATATGGTAATTTTGAGACTTACCTTGAGTCTGAGTATGAGAAATATATCTCTGATAATCTAACGAATGCTTCTATGTCCAACAAGAGAAAGTGGATAACCTACAATCAAGTTATATTAGAATTGAAGCATAACATTAAAAATATGCTTAAGGTTAAAGAATTACAATACAAGCTTACTGAAGATGCAGAACCTAGAGAAGTATGTATTGAGGTGATAGAAACTTTGGAAATTAAAACTCCAGAACTCGAAAGACTTTATTATAAAATAAGAAATTTTTAAAAAAAAATGGCCATACAAAACGTATGGTCATATCTGTGAAAAAAGTTAGTGCCAACCCAGTAGATTGGTTCGTTTTATGATATTTATTATAAATAACAATTACTAAATTAATACTAATGGATGACTTTGATTTCACTATAAAATCTGGGTCTGGTAAGTACTCAAATCTAGATAAGGAGTATGGTAATTTCCTTAAAACAATAACACAAAAATTAGACGGAGAAAAATTATATAGGTGGGAAAGCTACAACCTAATAATTGAAGAGTTAATTAAGGAAAATAAATTATCTACATTTGAAGAGGTAAAATACAGATTGACAGATGGGGAAGACCCAAATAACGTAATGTTAGATATTATAACAAGAGAGAATAATTCGAATGGATTAATGTGGTTGATGAAAAAACGTATTGAAGAATATAAGAATGAAGATTTCTTTGACCAATTTTATTAACTAAAAAGAGAGGTGGCTAATGCTACCTTTTTTTTTATTGATTATTTTAAATATTTGTAGTATATTTGTAAAAAAGTTTTATGAGTAAATTAGACAACACAAAAAGACTTGAGTACCTAGTAAAAAGGTACGATATTTTTGAGACCGATACTAAAAGTCTTGATGATAAGGTTAGTGAATTTACACGTAAAGGAAGTTTTGTAAAAGACATAATTGGTTCTAGTGGTAATATAATTGGGTTAGAGTCGTTAATAGAGAATATTAAAGTTGATGGTGCTGGTAATAAGATAACTAAAATTAAAAAAACTATTAGTGTTTCTTTTGATGTTTTTAGTGAAATGGTTAAATCTGACCCAACTAAGAATAAACAACACACTCAATGGATGTTAGACACATTTATTAGATTATTAAAAGATTCTAACTACTCAGATGCTGTTAGGTTCGTTGAAGAAGACCTACCATTGGCTAAAGAATATTTAGAAATATTTGAACAGAACAAAAAGAAAAGGAAATTTAAAGAATTATGTAATTCTTCATATGTTTTAAAAGGGACTGTAAATGACCCAACAAATATAAACCAATATAAATCACTATCTCAACTATATGATGCAGTTGACCCATTTATTGAAAGGGACTCTTCAGATATGGAAAAGCAAATGCAAAGGTTTGTAGATGCTGGTCAAGCGTTAATACCAGTTAAGGATAGAAAGTTTACAGTGTTTATTCCTTTAACTAGAGACGCTAGTGTTTTATTTGATAAATTTGCTAGTTGGTGTACTGCAACCCCTAATAACGGTATGTTTAATAGTTACACTAGTAATTTAAAACCTAATGGTAAAAAATCAAATATTTATATAGTGATAGACCACAGGTTTTACAAAGGTGATTTAGATGATAACTATTTATATCAAATTCATTTTGAAAGTGGGCAAGTTAGAAATAGAAAACAAAATGGTAGAGGTAATTTCTTTGAGGATGTTATTTTAAAAAGTGATGGAGTCTCAAAATTCTTACATGAAGAATTAACTACCATGGCTAAACAATTAAAAAAAATTGAGAATAATAAGTATATTGATTTCTTAGTTAGATTTGGTTGGACTGAGGCGCTATTTGATATAATGGATGATTATACACCAATAATTAAATTTAAAGATAGAGAGGTACCAAAAATGCCAGATATTTCTAAATTTAAGGAATTACATACATTGATAATTGCAAACGGTAAATTGCATGAATTACATCCATCAATAGGTAAATTAAAAAATATTAGAGAGATTATTTTACCAAATAATAATTTAAAATCATTACCAAAAGAGATTGGTAATCTTAATAATTTATTATTTATAAATTTACTGGGAAATAAGATTAAAGATATTCCAGATGAAATTAAATATTTAGACGAAACTAATGGTGGTTCATTATATAGAATAGCTTGTAATAGAAACGAAATAGGAGAAGATAATTATAAAAAATTAAGAACGTTACTACCATCAGTTAAGATGTAATAGCGTTAACACTTAATAATAATGTTATAAGAGCTCCCAATTGGGGGCTTTTGTTTTTTAAATGATAACGTATGTATGATAATAAAGATATAACATTTCAAGAAATGAAATGGAAAAGACTATCTAATGGTACTATCAAAGAACCAATATTAACTTATTTAGAGAGAGTATTTAATGAAGAAATTAATAAAGGGTATACACTTAAGGTGTCAATAGGTACTGATTCTCAAAGAGTTAGTAAAGGGTATAAGTTCGCAACAGTTATAGTAATAACAACTGAAGAAGATTTAGGTGGTAACACTATTGTTGGTAGGGGCGGTATTGTTATTGGTGCTAACTATTTTTCCCAAAGGTATAAAAATAATAAAAGTGGTGTGAAGGAGAGAATGTTATTTGAAGTTGCTAAATCTATTGAGGTTGCTTACAATACATCTCCACTATTAGATAAATATGACATCCCTTTAGAGATTCATGCTGATATAAACCCAGACATTAAATGGGAGTCTAATAAAGCATTACATGAGGCCGTTGGTTATATTTTAGGTATGGGTTACGATTTCAAGGTTAAACCAGACGCATGGGCAGCATCTAAAGGTGCTGATAGGGCAACTAGGACTTGACACTTTTATGTTTTTTTAGTATATTTATTTAAAAGAGATGTTTATGTACGAATTAAGAACTAAAGATGGGGAAACTTTAAATAAAAAGTCAGCTGAGAGTATGGAAGATGCAATTGAATTATTCTCTAAATACAAGATGATATCATCTAAATCTTTATTGGATATATTTGATGTTGTATATGTGAGTTAAAAAAAAATAATTGATTTTTGACTTTTTATCGATTACCCACATATTTATAATTAGACTAATAAAATTTTAAAAAAATTTCTAGAAAATATGTCAAATACTACACAAAAAACTGTTAAGATTACCGAGAACGAATTAGTTGAATTAATCGACAATATCGTAACTGAAACCGTTGCTGAAAAGAAAAAAGTATGGTTAGCTGAACAAGAATCTAAAGAAGAAAATCTATTAGAGTCAAAAATAGCTGACTTAGAAGCAAAGGTTAAAGCCCTCACGGAAAGTAAAAAGTAATTTAAATTACAGAATATTTAAGCTGTTGGACTGATTTGTAAAATCACTCCACAGCTTTTTTATGCCCTAATTTTTAATTTTACTAAAATAAATAAATAAAAAAAGCGGAATTGATTCCGCTTTTTTATAATGTCATTAATTAATTATGATAAGATTATTTTTTTACTTTTCTTATCGTAAGATATTTTAATGGTTGCCCCTAACTTATATTCATCGTTAAGAACTGCATCAGTTACTGGGTCTTCAATATGTCTTTGTATCGCTCTGTTAAGAGGTCTAGCACCATATGCTTCGTCATAACCTTGTTCTGATACATATTCTATCGCTGATTTATTAACTTTAATTTTAAAACCAATCTCTTCAATCCTTTTATTAAGTTTATTCAATTCATTATGTATAATAATGTTGATAGCATCCTTTTTTAGACTGTTAAAAACTATTGTTTCATCAATTCTATTAAGAAATTCTGGTTTGAATTTTTTCTTAAGTGCTTTCTCGATGATAGCTCTAGCTTTTTCTTCTTCATTGACTATTGCTGCATCAGTTTTGAATCCCATGTCTTTACCAAAACTATTTAGTTCTGTTACACCCACATTTGAAGTTAGTATGATTAAAGTGTTTTTAAAATTAACTTTTCTACCAAGACCATCAGTAAGCGTACCTTCATCTAAAAGTTGTAATAATAGGTTGAATACGTCTGGATGCGCTTTTTCTATTTCATCAAATAACACAACACTATAAGGTTTTCTCCTAACTTTTTCCGTTAACTGACCACCTTCTTCGTACCCTACATATCCTGGTGGTGGACCAATTAATCTAGAAACACTATGTTTTTCCATGTATTCAGACATATCCATTCTAACCATAGCCTCTGTATCACCAAATATGTGTTCAGCCAATAATTTTGATAGGTATGTTTTACCAACACCTGTTGGTCCTAAGAAAATAAATGAACCAATAGGTTTGTCTTGGTCTTTTATTCCTAATCTATTACGTTTTATTGACCTAGTTACTTTAAGTACTGCATCGTCTTGACCTATAACCTTACCCATCAAGTCTTTATCCATGCTCATTAGCTTTTTATTTTCTTGAGAGGAAATCTTATTGACTGGAATACCAGTCATCATAGAAACTACTTCAGACACTAAATCAACATCAACAACAGTTCTTTTTTTGTCAAGTGATTCCATCCACTCAGTTTTAGCCGATTCTAACTCTTCATTAACTTTTCTTTCAGAGTCTCTAAGCTTTGCAGCTTCTTCGTATCTCTGTTGTTTAACTACATCATGTTTTTTCTTATTAATACCCTCTTTTTTAATTTCTAATTTTTTGATATTTTCTGGTGCTTCTTGATTTACATTAGTTGTCGCCCCAGCTTCATCTAATATATCAATAGCTTTATCTGGCATGGCCCTATCAGAAATATATCTATTAGACATTTTAACTATTTCTTCAATTGCATCTTCAGTGTAAGACACTTTGTGATGATTTTCGTATTTCTCTTTAATATTATTTAATATTTCTACAGTTTCGTCTGTGGTTGGTTCATCTACTAAAACTTGTTGGAATCTTCTGGTTAATGCACCATCCTTCTCAATATTTTCTCTAAATTCGTCTAAAGTTGTTGCACCTATTACTTGTATTTCTCCTCTTGCTAAAGCTGGTTTGAAGATATTTGCAGCATCCATACCACCAGTAGCATTACCAGCACCAACAATTGTGTGTAGTTCATCTATAAAAAGTATTACATCTGAATTATCTTTAAGCTCATCTAATATAGCTTTCATTCTTTCTTCAAATTGTCCTCTATATTTGGTTCCAGCCACTATTGATGATAAATCAAGTGAATATATTCTTTTATCTAAAATAGTTCTAGGTGCTTTTCCTTGTCTAATAAGCATAGCTAAACCTTCCACTATAGCGGTTTTACCAACTCCTGGTTCACCTATCAAAACTGGGTTATTCTTTTTTCTTCTAGATAAAATCTGGGAAACTCTTTTAATTTCTTTAGTTCTACCAACTACTGGGTCTAGTAAATCACTTTCAGCAGATTTTGATATGTCTCTACAAAAGTTATCTAGGACAGGTGTTTTACTCCCAGACCTTTTTTTCTTTTCTTGTTTTTTACTAGTGCTTCCACCGCCCATTGTGAATTCTTCACCATCTTCATCACTAACTGAGTTATTTATATCATCTAAATGTTTTTTTAATTCGTCTAATTTATCAAACATTTTGTCATCATCAGTATTCATGTCCATAATTTTATCTTTAAAAATATTATACGTTATTTTATATTGTTTTAATAATTTAACTAGTTCCCACTTTGGGTTATTTAATATTGCCAACATGACATGCGCAGTGTCAATCATATGGTCATTAAATTTATTAGATTCTTTTTCCACGCTCTTTAATATACTTTGTGTTTCGTCACTAAATGGTAGTCTAACTCTTCTCTTGGTTTGTGCCACGAAATTTAATTGAGTGTCTCTTAGTAACTCACCAACTTTATCATAAACTTCATTTAAATCAATTTTTAATCGATTCATAATAACTACCGCACGGTTATCGCCATGAGATATAATTGATAATAATAAGTGTTCTGGTCTAACTGATTTATCGTCAAAACTCTTAGCCTCTTCTTGGGATTTATTTATTACCTTTTTTAATTTTGGTACTATTTCTTTATTCATAGAAAATTTTTATTTGTACAAATATATAACATTATTAATTAAAAATCAACACTTGATTTTATTATAAATATAAACTATATTTGTACAAAATTATTTTAATTATGCAAGGAGCCCCTAAATTTGGAAAAGTTGAGTTGTTATTAAAAAATAAAGATAACGGATTAGCTAGAAATAAAGTTGAATATGATGATTGTGGTATGATTATCACTGGTGATTATATAATCATAGTGTTAGATGATAAAGTTGATATTGAAACTACTAACACATCCACTGGTAAGATTTATCACATGAGTGAAATTGATTCTTATAAAACACACGCATTATAATAAGTAAATAAATAAAAAAAATATGATTTTAGAAAGAGTAGAAAAGGATGGTTCGGTTGAAGCAATTTATGAATCAGCAAACATTGTAGCATCTAGTTACAATAAAAATAAAAAAGATTTAAATATCACATTTAAGCATGGTGGTAATTATACCTATCAAAATGTTTCTCAAACAGATTACATGAGATTTGAGACTGCCGAAAGTCAAGGAAAGGTACTTAATACTAATATAAAAAAGTACGCATTTCTTAAACATGAAAATAAAGACGTTGATTTAGTTATTAAAAAAATTAAAGAACTTAAATCAAGTGAGCTTTCAGCAATGGAGGTTGGGTTAGTCAATGTGATGAAAGAGGCTATATCATTATATGAAAGTAGTGGTATGTTAGGTTCTGACATGATTGATAATATCAATAAGGTTTTAAATGTTTATAATAAAACAGCTAGTCAACCAAAAGCAGAATAAATATGAATGGTACTGACAAAGAATATTTAAAATTATTAGAAAACATACTTACAAAAGGTAAAGAAAAAGGAGATAGAACTGGAACAGGAACTATCTCCGTATTTTCTCACACCCTAGAAATGGATATGTCTGAAGGATTTCCACTTTTAACAACTAAGAAGATGTTTACAAAGGGAATCATACACGAACTACTTTGGTTTCTTAAAGGAGATACAAATATTCAATACCTTGTTAAGAACGGAGTTAACATATGGACACCAGATGCTTATAAGAAATATAAAATATGGGCTGATGATTTATCTAAAACCCATAAGTATTTACCTTATACAAAAGAACAATTCATTGAGAAAATCAAAACTGATGATGAGTTCGCTAAGAAGTGGGGTGATTTAGGTCCAGTATACGGTAAGCAATGGGTTAATTGGGGTAAAGGTAAAAGTGAGGCTGCTGGATGGGAACACGGAGCGCCTAATTATTATAGACATGAACCACTTAATCAAATACAGAATGCAATAGACACATTAAATAACAATCCAGATTCACGTAGAATTATGGTGTCAGCTTGGAACGTAAGTGATTTAGATAATATGACTTTACCACCTTGTCATTGGGCATTTGAATTGTATACTGAGGAATTGACTATTGAGGAAAGAATATCTTTATTGGATAAAAATAATCCAGAGTATTTAACTGACTTACATTTTAACTACAAAACAATCACAGATGAACATTTAAAAGGAGTTAACATTCCAACTAGAAGATTATCATTAAAATGGCATCAACGTTCAGTGGATACGTTCTTAGGTCTTCCATTTAATATTGCATCTTACGGTTTATTATTACATATGTTTGCGCAACAAACTAATATGGTTCCAGGTAAACTAGTTGGTGATTTAACGAATGTACATATTTATAAAAATCATATTGAGCAATGCGAGGAACAGTTATCTAGAGAACCTAATAAACTACCACAATTAGCGTTGTGTAATGCTAAAGATATTTTTTCTTATAGCTTTGATGATTTTTTAATTAAAGATTATGAACCGCACCCAACTATTAAGGGTAAGATTTCTGTTTGATTAAAAACTAGTAATAATAATTTAAAAAGCATCTTAAATGGGTGCTTTTTTTGTTTATAGACATATTTATAATAAAACATTAATACTTATGCCAGTTAATAGAAAGATATCTTCAGTAATTAGAAGTTGGGATAATGCAGATTTTAATGCACACATATATTCAATGGTATATGCTAGTGTAAACTCAACAGCCATTATAAATGGTGAAGAAGTATTTTTAGTTGCAACTACGCAATTAGATTTTAATATTAAAAGTATTAGTGCTAATACTAATAATGTATATGTTTTAGGTGATAATAAAAATGTTATTGATGGTTCAACGACATTAAGTAATTACCCTAATCCATAATAAAAAATATTTAATATGCCAATAAAGAGTGGAATTTATACAATAATTGATGCAGCAGCTGATGCTAACTTTACAAAAAATGCGTATAATCAAATTTACGCTGGAGCTGACACTACTGCGGTAATAAATGGAACTAGCGTTGTTATGATTGGTGGTTCGACTATTGAAGTTAGGGTTAAAAGTATAAGTGGTACGAATGTTTATGTCATTGGTGACCCAATAGACGTTGTAGATGGTTCACCAACATTAAGTAATTATCCTAACCCATAATAACTTTACTAAAAATGATAATATTTATTAATAAATCAAATTAAGATGAAAAAAGGAAATAACATAAGACCTGTAGGTTTAAAAGGAAATGATAAATTAAATAGAATGAAAGAACTTATGGGTTCTACATCTATTAATGAAGATACTAAACGTTCTGTTGTTGAATTGACTAAAGAAGGGCCAGATGGCAATATTTATGCAATTGTAAGAGAAAATCAAGAATATTATATTAAAATTTCTGAAAATAAAAGTAATTTAGTAACCGAAGATTTTAATTACATCGGTGGATTACAAAATAAGAAGGATAAATCATTTTCATCTTATTCCAAAGCTATCAAACAATTAAACCTTAAGTTTATGAGTCTTAATGAAGCTATTGGTAAATCTGGACAAATCAATGTATTTGAAGATGATAATTTAATTACGGAACATCATCCACTTAAAGCTGATATGAAATTATCTGCTGATAAGGGTATTGGTGCTGGTGATGAGTATGTAGTTGATAAAAAGGGTGCTGAATTAAAGTACGACAATAAAGAAGGTAAAGATGCTGACGGTTTCGGTGATAATGTAGCTAGTTCTACTGCTAAAAAAGATGTAGAGAAAGTTAAGTTAAGTGAAACTGAAAAGGCTATCGATTCAATGATTACTGGTGAAGAAGTAATTGAAGAGGAAGTAAAGGAAGAATCTAAGAAAGGGTTCTCAATTGCTAGAGCTATACAAGAAATGGATGATGTTATCGATGAAATTTCTGGTGATGACAAAATTGATACTATTCTTGAATCACTTGGTGAAGAAGAAAGAGCTATCATGATGGAAGCTTTAAAAAAAAAAGTCTAAAGAGTAATGATTCATCTCTAAATGAGATGAGATTTGATGGTAAGAAACCAATCGAATTTTCCGATGAAACTGTTGAATTAGAACAGGATAATCTAGAAGAAGAAACTAAATACAAGTTGAAGCTGGACGCACCGAGCGAGCCAGCTTCTTCTGTTTCTAGTGATGAGGAGTCATTAGATGCTTTTGCTGATGCTGAAGGTGATGAAGAATTATCTTTTGATGATGAAAAAGAAGTTAAGGGTGGAAACGATAAACCATTTGATGACACACCATTCGATGCTGGTGTTGAAGCTGATGAAGATGAAGACCCAGAAAAATTCATACAACAACTTGCTGGTAAATTAGGGACATCTCTTAGAAAATATAATGATGAGAGAGGTGAACCAGATTTTGATTTAGAGAAATACGCTATTAATAGTGTGATATCCGCTACTCACACAGCTGAAATGGATGAAGAGGACCAAAAGGATATTATTAAGAAAGTTAAGATGTCTGGTGCTGGTGATGATAATGATGACATTGATAAAAATTTAGATATGGATTCTGAAGAACCAGCTGAAGACCCAAAACCAGAAGCTGAAGGTGATGAATTAGAAGAAGGTAGTAATTTAGACCCATATCACGGTTTTAGTGATAAAACTTTAAGGGGTGCTTTGATGCATAAGTTGAATATTTCTCCAATAGATTTAAAAGCAAAAGGAGATTTAGAAAAACTATCTAGGGACGAATTAGAAAAAAAATTAAACTCCTTAAAAGGTAATAAATTAGAAGAAGGTAGCCGTGAGGGTGAGTCTATGGCTAATAGTGAAATACCTCCTACTGATGATGATTATTCAATAGCAACAGAGTTTAATAAGGAATTAAAGAAAGAGAAAGAGGAAGAAGACAGCGAAAATTTAGTTGGAAAGGCTATGGCTAAATCTGAGATTAAAGAGCTTTTTGGTAAAAAAAAGATAGACACAAGTGATTTACCTCAAGATATTAAGGATGAGATTGAGAAGTTAAGAGCTGCTGGTAAGAGCGAGGAAGAGATTGAAGACGAAATATTACACCCACAAGCTAAGAAAGACGGTATTACGTTAAAAAAAAAAGGTTTTAAGTTAGTAGGTGAGGAAGAAGAAAAATTATATGAAGAGTCGTGGTCTAATCCTATGAAGATTGTTGAGGGTTCTGCTATGTCTGAAGATTTAAAATATCACTTAGTTAATGAAATTGCATTAGGTGAGAGTATTTTTAGATATGGTTCTGATAAACACATTAAATTATATACTGAAGTTAAGGATTTATATTCTAAGGGTTTAATTGAGTTAAACGAGAATGATGAAAAACTAATAGAGGACTTCACAAGTCAATCAATAATTATAGAAGGTGAAACAATACTTTTAAATCTTATTATTGAAGATGATGGTGAATATATAATCGAAGAGGCTACGGATAAGTATAAGAATAAAAAAACTAACAAACCCTCAAGAGGTGCTAGTGGTGGAAAAGCGTATAAAGTTTTTGTACCTGGATGTGTTAAAGAAACTAAATCAAACCCTAGAGGTATAAAGAAAATAACATTTGGTTCTGGTGGACTTAAGGCTAAATTAACTAATTCTAAAGCTAAAAAGTCTTATAATGCTAGACACGGATGTTCTAAGGGTAAACATAACGATAAATGTATGGCTGGATATTGGTCATGTAGATTACCTAGATACGCTAAATTTCTAGGTTTATCTGGTGGTGGTACTTGGTGGTAAAAAATTTTTAATTATGAGTAGGATAGGAAAAAAGAAAAAATTAATTATAGAAAGGCTTAATAAAAGAATGTTGGGTGAAGCAGAAATGGATTGCCCAATTGCAACTCAAGACTTAGAGGTTAACACTAAAAATAGAGATGCTTCAATAAAAGCTGATTACATAAAGTATGGTCCTTTAAATGTTGATGAACCTGGTGATTACTGGGTAAAATTAGCTGAATACTGGGATACAACGGAAAAAGCTGCTAAAAAATCTTTATGTGGTAATTGTGTTGCATTTGATATATCACCTAGAATGGATGATTGTATGCCTGGACAGGTTTCGGATAAGGGAGATTTTGATAGAAAATCTAAAGAATTATATGATAAAGATTTTGACTCATTAAGTTCTGAAGAGCAAGAAGACGTTGAGGAGAAGAGTGATAGATTAGGATATTGTTGGATGCATAATTTTAAATGTCATTCTGCTAGAACATGTTATACATGGGCCAAGGGTGGTCCTATAACAGAAGATAGTATATCATATGATTGGCAAAAAAGAAAAGAAAATAATAAATAAAAATATAGATTGATTATGGATAGGTTAAAAAATTATATGTTTTTTGAGAATTTGGAGCAATTGAGTAGAGATATTGATAAATTAATGTCATTAGATAAAGATAAAGTTGATGCTATAATAACTAATGGTCATGATTGGGCTGCTGAACATGTTACAACTGCTAAAGATGATATAGAAGAAGTTACTAACTTTTTATTGAGTAATGCTGATAAAGAATTAAATGATAAACCATACGATGAGCAAATCGATGAAAATGGTATTGTTAGAAGAACTTTTTATGAAAATACAGACACTAATGAATTAGAGTGGCATAGAGATAAAGAAGATAGGGTAATCCTACCAATTAATGAAAATGATTGGATGATTCAGTTTGATAATGAGTTGCCAGTAAAATTAAATGTAAACGAAGAATTTTTTATACCAAAAGAAACTTTCCATAGAGTTATTAAGGGTTCTACTGATTTAGTAGTTGAGGTCATTAAAACAACTTTTGAAGAAGATGAGTATGAATTATTTGAAGCATACGAAACTTACGAAGTTATAGAAGAGGGTAAAAAGAAAAAGAAGAAGAAAAAGAAGAAGAAGAAGAAGAAAACTAAAAAAGATGCTTGCTATTATAAAGTTAAGGGTAGATATAAGGTTTGGCCTTCGGCATACGCTTCTGGAGCATTAACTACATGTAGAAACGTTGGTGCTGCTAACTGGGGTAATAGTACTGATGAATCTGAATTAGATGAAGCTAAAAAGAGAAAACTAACAGCCAAACCAAGTTCTGAAACAAATCTAGGTGATTGGTTTAAGAGAAAAGGTGCTAAAGGTAAAACAGGTGGTTGGGTAGACTGTAATACTTGCAGAAAAGATTCTAAGACTGGTAGAAATAAGTGTAAACCTTGTGGTAGAGAAGAAGGTGAGAAAAGAGCTAAGTATCCAGCATGTAGACCTACTCCAGCAGCTTGTAAAACAAAAGGTAAGGGTAAAAAGTGGGGTAAAAAGTCAAAGAAGAACGAAAACTTGCAAGAATCAGATAAAAATACTATATTTGTAGAAAACTTAGATATGAAAGACATTATATTACATAACTTACACGAAACGACTCAGCCAGAGGTAAAACCAGATGTTAAACCTACAGTTGTTCCTCAAAAAAACCCTTCACCATTAAGAAGAAGATTGTGGGAAAGTAAACCAGCTAGTAAACCAAAACCTAAAATGGGTAAAAACAATGATATTGAATAATGGAAGAATTATATTTAATATACGTTAATAAGATTGGTGAAGATTGGACTGGAAAACATCTTTATGAATTCTTGTTTTCAGATACAACTGAAAATGTAGATGGTGATGATTGGGATGCTTATCCAGCATCTGGTAGACCATCACCACCAAGTGAGGGTTTTGTTAAAAGAGTTGGTAAACTAGTTAGTAATGAATTAAAATTAAAATTAGTTCAAAATAATAGTGAGTTTGCTGTTTGGGATGCTGTTGATGGTGTCGTAGCTTTAGCTTGGGAAGACATGGATGATTATGATGAATATCCAGAAAATAGAATTGCAATTCACTTTGGTGAATCAATTAAGAGTGTTGAAGATAAATTATATGAACATGATTTAGTTTTAGATTATAACAATATTAGTGAAACTATTAAAAATGAGAATTAAAAAGAAACATATTAAAGAAAAGGTTGAAACTATAAAAAAAGACCTTGAATCTAAAGATATAGAAAAAGAAAAAGAATCACCTATAGATGCTAAAGCAGATAAGGTTGATACAGAATTAAGTGATAAATTAGACCAGGTTAAAAAACAACTTAGACCTAGTATAGAGGGTCTTGAAGATGAACTTGAATTAATGACTGGTAGCAAAGATACTGCTGAAGAGCTTACCCAAGATATGGTTGATGCCGCACTTAAATCAGAAGGTAAAAATAAGGAAAAAGAAAGTCCTATCCATAAAGAAAAGTGGGAACGTTGTGTTAAAGATGTAAAGAAAAAATCTCCAGATGTAAATCCTTATGCTGTTTGTACAGCTTCAATAGGGTACGAAGGTTCAATTAAAAAACCACATAGAAGAAAAGATGAAAATGAAGAAAGAATAGCTTCAGATGCAATAGAGTTTGACCATACTCAAGGCGAGGTCGGTGATGAATTTTATGATTTACTAAAAAGTTTACCAAATGACGATAAGCCAACACCAAAAGACAACAAAGATGAACCGCTAAATGATTTACCATTCGAGTCTGTTAAACCTAAGATGACTAAAAATGAGTTAATAGAAAGTGTTGTTGGTAAAAAAACGAGAAAAGTAATAAAAACAATTAGTATTAAAAATTTAAGAAATGAGTAAATATAGAGAATTAGCAAAAAAAGCTTTAGAAGAAAATAGAGGTAAGTCTAAAGAAGTTGTAAATGAAAACTATCTTTATAAAGAAGGTATTACTGAAAGAATGCACCCACAATTAGAATCTAGGTTTAGAGAGGGTAAACATTCTTTATCTGACTGTGGTATTATGCCAGAAGGTGATATTATAAGTAGTGAATTAAAATTTCTTCGTGAGAGGTTTGAAGAGGTTGTAAAGAGATGTAGAGAAGCCTTTGATATGGATACAGTTGATAATTCTGTTATCATGAAAGAACAAATGCCTTTGGTTATGGCTGCTATGGCTATGGAAGAAGATAATAAAGAAGCACTTGAAAAGCTAGCTGTTGAGATGATTATGGAAGAATTTGATATTCCAGAAGGTGCTGTTGAATTTGAGGCTAAATTAAACCCTAATATAACAAGAGAGGGTACTATTGATGTACCTACAGAAAGTAAGTTAGATGAGGAGTTTAATAATAATGATGAAAAAGTTATGGCAAACAAACATGTTAAGAAGAGAAGAGTTCTTAACGCATTAACTCAAGGTGCTGCTAAGAGTGTTAATCATATGTTCCATATGGTACACGACCCATTAGTTAATATAAACCCTAGATTACCAGGAAACTATAAAAAAATGATGTCAGCTGCTGATTATATGTATTTTATAATTCCAGATATGGACTTAGGTGTTAATGGTGGTAAATGTGATTGTGACTATATAGAAACTGAAGATGGTGGGACTAAACCTGTTATTAAAGCAGAAGCATTGGTCTTTCCTGTATTAGTTCATGAGCTTTATAAGGGGGTTATGGGTGTGTTATCTACGGTAGGGTTACCAACTGAAGAGAATATAGCTGAGTATGTTATCGGTAAGGCTGATTTTATTAAGGCAGAACCAGATGATATGAGATTAGGTACTCCAATGTGGAGAAGGTTTTGTGACTGTATCCCAGGTGATGATTTTAATTTAAAACATTATGTTTATTCCAACTTGGCGGCATTACCGCCAGATGAGTTTAACTCAACTATGAAGGAAGTTTTAGGTAAAACAAAAGAAGGTAAGACCTTAATTTCAGATATGGTTTCTGAAATTAAACAACAAATTATTGAAGATGAGTATAATGAAAGTCTGAATCAGAACGATGATTTATTTGATATCAATGAGTTATTAGACTAGTCTATAATTCATACTATTATTAAAAGAGCCGCTATTATGCGGCTTTTTTCTTTTTTTAACCTTTCTAGTATATTTATAAATAAAGAATATGCTTACAGGACAGGAAATATTGAAAGAGTATTTGAAATGTATTCAAAACCCATCATATGCGATTGAGACTTATTTAGAAACTAAGGATTTAACGCAAGGTGGTTTTGTTCCATTCAAACTGTTCCCTAGACAAAAAGAAATTGTGGAGGCTTATGACAAGTATCCATACAATTTGGTAACTAAGCCTAGACAGGCTGGGATTTCTACAACTACACAAGCGTATATGGCTATTAAGGCTGGTTTTTGTCATCCAGACAACCCAGAGACTATACTTATCATAGCAAATAAACTAAAATTAGCTCAAAAATTCGTTAGAGGTATCAAGGACTATTTAATTCAATTACCCAGATGGATTTGGGGACCAGATTACTATGGCTCTGAAGAGAACGAAAAGAGAGATATATTTGTAACAGATTCAAAAATAGAAATCGAACTACCAAATGGAACACAAATTATTGCAGTGGCAACTTCAGAAGATGCGCTTAGAGGTTACACACCAACTTACCTTGTTTTCGATGAGGCCGCATTTATCGACAATGGTGATGCAGTTTACGCTGCCGCTATGTCATCATGTGCTACTGGTGGTAGGGTAATGTTAATATCTACACCAAATGGTATGGACCCACTTTATTACAAGACTTATGAACAATCTAAAATTGGTAAGAATACTTATAACGTTATTGAAATGCGTTGGTATGAAGACCCTAGATATAATAAAGACTTAAGATGGATTAAAAAGAATGAAGCTGGGGATATAATAGAAGAGATAACCGAAGTAGAGTTTATTGTTAACAACTACGAGAAAAAGATTAAAGACGGTTATAAACCAACATCTACATGGTATGAAAATATGTGTATGACATTAAATAATAATTCTAGAAAAATAGCACAGGAATTAGATGTATCGTTTCTAGGTTCTGGTGGTAATGTTATTTCTGACGAAGATATAGTATTCCATGAAGAAAATAATGTTAAAGAACCTATTTGGGTTGACGGTAGAGAAAAGGAATTCTGGATTTGGGAGAAGCCTGTTGAGGGACATCAGTATATAATGGGTGTTGACGTTGCTAGGGGTGACGGTGAAGATAGCTCAACTATAGTAATTGTTGATTTCACCACAATGGAACAAGTTATGGAGTATCAAGGTAAGATACAACCAGATTTACTGGCTGAACTTGTTTATGAATATGGTAATCTATATAAGGCTTATACAGTAGTGGATATTACTGGGGGTATGGGTGTTTCAACTGTTCTTAAACTTTTAGAATTAGATTATAAATATTTACACTATGACGAACCTAGAGGTAGAGTTTTAAATAGTAAGAAGGGTCAGTTAGATTTACATAGTAAAGATAGTAAGATACCTGGATTTAATGTAAACGGTGTTCGTACACCTATGATTGCACATTTAGAATTCATGATTAGAAGTAACGGTATTAAGATTAGGTCTAGAAGAACCACTTCTGAGATGAGAACATTTGTATACAAGAATGGTAAGGCTGACCATATGGATGGTTATCACGATGATTTATTAATGTCATTTGCGATGCCTCTTTGGGTACTTGAGCATTCATTTAAGAAATTAGAAAAATTAGAGAAGCAGAGTAAAGCTATTTTAAGTAGTTGGAAGGCTGGTGCTTCTACTGGGGGTAATAATAACGATAATTATAACACAGGATTCGTGTCTAAAGAAAATAGAGGTAAAAAAGCAAACCCTAAACCTAAATTTGACCGAAGTGTGTCTAAAAACATGCAAGACCCAAGAGGAGATTATTTATGGGTATTAAGTGGATTAAAATAAGTTAAATTATGGGGTTAGGACCTAAAGTATTTATAAGGAAAAATGGTTTTCAGAAAGGTGGACAATTATATAAGTGGTCACCTGGTTCTGATAATAGAAAGAAAGATAAAACTGCTGTTAAAGGTAATTATTTTTGCGTTACAGTACCTGGAACACAAGGTAATGATTATAAAACAACATATAGTTATGTTATTGTAGTTGTTAATGGTCAAGCTGAAAGACATGCTTATGCTGAGTGTGATTATGTAAAATAACCATTTAATTTTAATTATTTTTGCTTATAATTAACAAAAAAGAACAATATGGCTGATAAAAATAAAATGACAATATTTCAAAGGTTAAATAACATCTTTACTACTGATGGAATAAACATACCTAAAAATCAAACTAATAGATACTCTATTGGTAACGATGTTTTATTAAAAACACAGAATAAACAAGACTATGAAGCTGCAAAAAAACAAGCACAACAAAACAAATACCTTGGTGGGATGTGGAAAAAGGTTGATGGAGAACTTTTCCAACAATCAATACATTATGAAACTACTCGTATTGGGTCCTATAGTGACTTTGAAAGTATGGAATTTTATCCAGAAATTTCTGCGGCTTTGGATATTATGATGGAAGAATCTACCACGGTTAATGAGAAAGGTAGAATGCTTAATGTTTACTCATCATCTGATAGAGTCAAAACCATTTTAGAAGATTTATTTTTTAATCGATTAGATATACACACATCGCTACCTATGTGGACTAGAAACACATGTAAATATGGTGATAACTTTGTATTTTTAAATATTGATGATAAAGCTGGTGTTGTTGGTGCTAGACAATTACCTAATTTCGAGATTGAAAGAAGAGAGGGTGATATATTCAATACTTTAGGTGATAAGGGTGAAGATAAAACACCTAGACCTAAGTTTTATTGGAGAGGTAGGGATATGCAATTTAATTCTTGGCAGATAGCACATTTTAGACTTCTTGGTGATGATAGGAAGTTACCATACGGTACTTCTGTTTTAGAGAAGGCTAGAAGAATTTGGAAACAATTAATACTATCCGAAGATGCTATGTTAATATATAGGGTTACTAGAGCGCCAGAAAGAAGGGTGTATAAGATATTTGTTGGTAATATCGATGATGATGATGTACCTTCTTATGTTGATGAAATAGCCAATAGATTTAAAAGAATGCCTATAATAGACCCAGGTACTGGACAAATAGACCTTCAATACAATCAAATGGCTAATGACCAAGATTTTTTTATACCAGTTAGGACCGAATCAGCACCAAACCCAATTGATGTGTTACCAGGAGCGGCAAACTTAGACCAGATTGCTGATATTGAGTATCTTCAGAAAAAACTTTTCACCGCTTTAAGAGTACCTAAATCATTTTTAGGTTATGAAGATGCTGTGGGTGATGGTAAAAATTTAGCTTTACAGGATGTTAGGTTTACTAGAACAGTAAATAGAATCCAACAAGCAATAATTATGGAGTTAAATAAAATAGCTATTTTACATTTATTCTTGTTAGGTTTAGAAGATGAATTAGATAACTTCACACTTACAATGAATAATCCGTCAACACAAGCTGAGATGCTTAAGGTTGAGCAACTACAATCTAAGATTACGTTATACAAAGACGCTGTTTCTGATGCTGGTAATGGATTTGCACCTATGAGTATGACTAGAGCTAGTAGAGAGATACTTGGTTGGTCTGATAATGAAATTAAGAACGATTTATTAGAACAAAGAATGGAGAAAGCTGCATCTACTGAAATGGAGAATACTGCTAATGTTATTAAACATACTGGTACATTTGATGAGGTTGATAAAATATATGGTGATATTGATGCTGCTATGAACGCTTCTGGTTCAGCTGAAGGTGATGAAGGTGATGAAGGAAGTTCTGATTCTGGAGGTGGCTTCGGTGGAGGCGGTGGCTTCGGTGGAGGCGGTGGCTTCGGTGACGATTCTGGTGATGATGCATTTGGCGACTTAGGTGATGATGACGCTGGTGATGAGGATGCTGGTGCTGAAGATACTGGTACTGAAGATGCTGGTGGTGATGAGGATGCTGGTGGTGACGATGCGTTTGGTGAGTCTATGGATAAAGCTGAAAACTTGATTTTAGAAAGCAAAAAGAAATATGAATCTAAGGTTAAAAAACACCAAGACAACTACTTTGGTAAGTTGCTTGAGTCTATTAATCCTAATGAAGAAAAAATAGTTAATAAGAGAGTTAATATTTCTAATAAGAATTTTAAAGTTAATGAAACTATAAATGGCATGATTAACGATATAGACAAAATGCTGGATGAATAAAACTTTTAATATAAAAATGCATATTTATTAATAAAAGACTAATTATGAAAAATTTTGGTAAAATTAAAAATACTTTTAATACAATATTAGCGGAAGCAATAACTGATAAAGACGAAACTAAAAAAAGTTTATTTAAAAGTTATATTAAAATATTAAAAGAAAATAAAATACTAAAAACTCAATTTGACATTTATACTAAGATTGAGAAGATGGTGGAAGAAAATCAATTCAAAGCTGAAAAAAAGATAAACAGGATTATTGAATCTATTAGAGAGTTTGAACATAAAGCTATTATTGAAGCTAATAAAAAATTAGTTGACTTAATTAGTGATAAAGAAATAGAAAATTATAAGAGTGAAGAGCTTCACGAGAATATTTCAAATCTTATATTTTCTGTAGATGTTGACACTTATGTTGATTCATTATATGAAACTATTGAATACACCAAAAAGAATACAATTAAAGAAGAAGTTAAAGGTAACGGTGTGCCCAATGAATTACTAGCTAAGTTAGCAGTTGATAAATTTAATGATGCTTATACTGAGTTAGATGAGAGCACTAAGAAAGCTGTTAAGGTTATTGTTGAGGGTAATGACGAAACAAAAGAGAGTTTATTTAATAATACTATTAAGGAATGTATTTCACTAATAAATGATAAACTTAAGGATTCTGAGATTAATATAAAAGAAAGTCTTTTAGCTGCAAAAGAAAATTTATTAGATAGAATTTATAATAATAATACTTTTGAAAACGATATAGCTAAGATATTAAATTTAAAAAATGATTTAAATAAATAAACCATTTATACATGAGTTTTTCTAAGTCTAAAAATATTGCAAAGATTAAATCTTTGGTAGAAGAGTTGTCTATAAGAGACCAAGAAGTTTTTGAGATGAAACAAGTTCTAGAACAAATTCTTGAAACATCCACTGATGGGTACTGGGATTGGCATATCGAAAAAGGGTATGAGTATCTTAGTCCTAGATTCAAAAAACAATTAGGTTACGAAGATAATGAAATGGATAATTGTTCTACTTCTTGGAAAGGTTTAATCAATGATAATGATTTAGATAAAATATTAATAGAACTTAAAAAACATTTTGCTAGTAAGGGTGCTTACCCATTTAAAGTTATATGTAGGTACACACATAGAGATGGTCATGAAGTAACAGTATTACGTAGGGGTACTGTAATCGAATGGGATAACGATAAACCAATAAGAATGGTCGGTACACATATCGACATAACAAATTTATAGTATCATGAACAAGAAAAATGAAAACGGTGTAGTACAAAATGGTTGGAATGAGTATTCTAAATTAGTTTTAGCTGAGCTGGAAAGACTTAATGAGAATGACGAAAAAATTCAAGAAACATTAAACGAGATTAATTTAAAGTTGGGTAAAATGGACACGCTAGAAAAAGAAGTCAGTAGTATAGCAAAATGGAAACGTTACATGGATGATGTTGCTAGTCCCAATACTTTAAAAGAGATGAAAAAAGATGTTACTAGTTTAAACACTTTTAAAACTGTAGCAACTACAGTCTGGGCTGTTGTACAAATAGCTTTCGGTGTATTTATAGCTTTCTTTAAAGAGGGTTAATTAGTTTACTAGGGTATTGACTTTCTAAAATTTTTTACTTATTGTTAGTAAAAATTAGAATATGATAACTAAAACAGGTAAGCAATTAATAACTCACGATTATATGAATTATAACGTAATTTATGGTACAGTAGATAATAAAAACCCAAAAAGTTTATACTTAACTATTTCTGCTTGGGGTCAGCCAAATCAACAACCAATAACTAATTACACTAAAGCTCTAAGAAACATTACGAAAAGATTAAAAACGGTTCTACATAATAATTTAGATTCAAAATTATTTCAAGTTAATAGAACTATAGTTGATTTTGATATGAGAGTATCTGGTATAGAATACGGTAAAAGAAGTTATATGAATTGTGAAATAACTTTATTCCAAAAAAATAGTTTTAAACTACAAGAAAAAATCATTAAAGATAATTTAGATGTTATGTTAAATACTATCATCACAGATGTTTTAGATAACAACATTTATTTTGAATTCCACAAAACTAAATCATAAATAAAGGTTTACCTTAATAAATCAAGGTTTTTTATCGTCACTGACATATTTATATTATAAAGAAAAGATATGTCTGATATTAAAATAGTGAAACCAGGTGAATCTGGGTTTGGTTATCTAATCGAACAAGATGCTGGTTATATATCTCCCAACGATAAAAGAAACAAAGACTTCATTAATGAAATTAATAAGTTAGAAAAGGGTGAGCAAGTAATAGCTGACCCACTTGTTTTATACGTAGTATTACAAAAGTGGGGTGTTAAAAATAGAAATGGTAGAATATATCCAAAAGATATTCTTGAAAGAGAAGTTGAGAACTATCAACAATTAATTAAGGAAAGAAGAGCTATAGGTGAGCTAGACCACCCAGAATCATCAATCATTGCTGGTGATAGAATTTCACATAATATATTAGAGACTTGGTGGGAAGGTAAAACTCTCATGGGTAGAATGGAAATCCTTATGTCACCAGGTTATGTTAAGTATGGTATCGTATCTACTAAAGGTGATGAAGTTGCCAACTTAATTAGAAATAATATTATGATTGGTGTGTCTTCTAGAGGGGTTGGTTCCCTTAAACAAATTAACGGTGATAATATAGTCCAAGATGATTTCGAAATCATATGTTGGGATGTTGTAACATCACCAAGTACACCAGGTTCTTGGATGTTCAAAGATAAGGCTGAAGCTAAACCATTTACTGAATCTACTAAAAAGGAAAATAATTTATTAGTAGATGATATTAACAAATTTTTATTAGATTAAAAAAATATTAATAAAAATGGCTTTTTGTGTAAGTATAACATATTTATAAACAAAGTGGAAATACTTTCTACTTATTAAATTAATAAAAAAAATATTAAATTAAAAAAAAAAATGGCTGATAAGAAAAAATCAATTTTAGATGAAGCTCTTTTGGATGCGAAAAGAATCCAAGAGGCTCTAAATGCCAACTCAAAAGAAATACTTGCTTCAGTAACGAAGGAAGAAATTGACAGTATAGTGAAAGAATCTTTAGAAGAAGATTACCTAGAAGAGGATGTTGATGACACAGAAGAAGAATTAGAAGTTGCAGCTGATGATGCTGGAATGGAAGATGAAGCTGAAGGTGAAATCGAAGTTGGAACATCAGACGATGAAACAGGTGATGACATTGAAAGCGATGAGCTTGAAGGTGATTACGAAAGTGGAATGGATGCAGAAGCATCAGATGACGAAATCGAGATGGACATGACAACAGCATCTGACGATGATGTTATTGCGGTTTATAAAAAATTAACTGGTGATGACGAAATCGAAGTTGTAATTGATACTGATGCTAGTGAGATTCAGATTTCTGTTGAGGAGCCTGGTGAGTATGTTATTAAAACAGACGAAGCTGGTGAGGAACCAATGGAAGAAGAGTACATGGAGGAAAAAGAAATGGAAGAAGGTGAGCACATGGAAGAAAAAGAAATGTGTGAAGATGACGCTATGGAAGAAGAAACTATGGAAGAAGAACACATGGAAGAAGGTATTGATGAAATTATGTATGAAATTGCATTAGACGAAGAAACTATGGAAGAAGGTGAGCACATGGAAGAAAAAGAAATGTGTGAAGATGACGCTATGGAAGAAGAAATGACTGAAGAAGGTGAGAAGCTTGAAGAGTTAATTTCTAAGAATCATGCTGATGAAGCTAAAGCTGGTGGTGACTTGACTAAAACAAAAGCCCCAGGTGCTAAACAAGCTGCTAAGTATTATGGTCATGAAACTATGAATGAGTCTAAGGTAATCGAAAAATATAATACTCTTTTAACAGAGGCTAAAGAACTTAAGGGCAAAAACGAAGAATACAAAGAAGCACTTAAGCAATTTAGAACTATGTTAGCGGAGACAGTGGTTTTTAATTCTAATTTAACTTATACTACTAAGTTGATGATGGAACATTCGACAACTAAAGATGAAAAAGAAAACATTCTCAAAAGATTTGATAATGAAGTTTCAACACTGAAGGAGTCTAAAAAACTTTACAAGACAATTGAGAGCGAATTGAAAAATAGAAAGCCAATTAACGAATCAATTGAAAATAAAATAATTAAAGAAGTATCTACATCTAAGTCTGCTCAATTAAATGAGTCTACGGCTTATGTTGATAAAGAAACTTCTAGAATTATGGACTTAATGAAAAGAGTCAATAAACGATAATAAATAAAATAAATAAAATTAATTAAAAATTATGTCACATTTATTAAATTCTGGAGTGGTTGGAAACATTGGTTTGGACCACATGAAAGAAGTTAGAAAGCAAACCCAATCAAAATGGGATTCTTTAGGCTTCTTAGACGGGCTTAACGGCCACATTAAAGAGAATATTGCTCAGTTATATGAAAACCAAGCGTCTTCATTATTAACTGAAGCTACTGATGCGAATTCTTCTGGTTCATTTGAAACTGTAGTATTCCCTATCGTAAGAAGAGTATTCTCTAAATTATTAGCTAACGATGTTGTATCTGTACAAGCTATGAACATGCCTATCGGTAAATTATTCTACTTCGTTCCACAAACTTCTAATAGAGTTGATGGTGCTGGAGATGCTGGAGATTTTTACGTTGATGGTGCAACTTACTCTGCTCACACAGGTATGAATCAATTACCAGAGTGTGTAGGACTTGGTAACTGCGTTGTTACACCGATGAAGGCTAAAAACCTTTATGACTTGTATTACAACGATGGGTTATTTGATAACTCTAAAGGAACTGTAACACTTAAAGCTGTTAACGGTGTATTACAAACGTTAAATTCTGCTGGTGTATTTGCTGATGCTGCTAATATTGCTGCATTACCTTTAGCTACAGACGGTACTGTTAGAAGTGCAATATTAAGAGTTTCTGGTTTCTCTTCTACTGATAAAGGTAGATTGAACGGACCAGATGGTAACCAAATGGATACTGAATCTTTCTTAGCTTCATTAAAAGTAACTAACGGAGATGCTACAGATATCGTTGACGTTGACGCTAAGGTTATCGCAGCGGTTGGTGATGAGATTCCATTTAGATTAGTAACACAAAAATATGGTAAAGGTATTGTTGATTATGATGATATTTGCGATGTTAACGGTGTTATATATTTAGACCTAGATTTAACTCATCCAGCAGTTACTACTGCAACTTTTGATGGGTATGCTGGTGCTGATGCAACTAGTGCTTTTTCAGCTGCTACAGGTGCTGACTTTGATGTAACTTGGACTGAATACTCTTCTTTAGAGTTAGAGACTGAACTTGGAGAAGTTTCTTTCAAATTAGACGAGGTTGTTGTTTCTGTTGAAGAAAGAAAATTAAGAGCTACATGGTCACCAGAATTAGCGCAAGATGTTAGTGCATTCCACAACATTGACGCTGAGGCTGAATTAACTGCAATGCTTTCTGAGCAAGTTGCTGCTGAAATCGATAGAGAAATCTTAAGAGATTTAAGAAAAGCTGCTGCTTGGCAACTAAGATGGGATTATAACGGATGGAGAAAATCTTCTTCTGCTGCAAACCCTTATACACAAAAAGACTGGAATCAAACTTTAATTACTAAAGTTAACCAAATTTCAGCTCAAATCCATAAGTCTACTTTAAGAGGTGGTGCTAACTTTATCGTTGTATCTTCTGAAATCTCAGCTATCTTTGATGATTTAGAATACTTCCACGTAAGTGATGCTAACCCAGAGCAAGACCAATATAACATGGGTATTGAAAGAGTAGGTTCTTTATCTGGAAGATACCAGGTATATAGAGACCCATATTCTCCATCATACTCTATGATTATTGGACATAAAGGTAAATCATTGTTAGACACTGGTTACATCTACGCACCATACGTGCCAATGCAACTTACACCTACAATGTACAATCCTTTCAACTTCGCTCCAGTGAAGGGGATTATGACAAGATACGCTAAAAAAGTGGTGAACAACAGATTCTACGGTCACGTAAGAGTTGATGGTATCCCTACATTTAACGTAGCTGAATTAAGATAATTAATAATCTTATATAAACTTAAAAGGCTTCTCATTAGAGAGGCCTTTTTTGGTTTATGAACATATTTATATATAAAAGAAATAGTTTATGAAAAAGAAAGGATTTTTAACAGAAGCAAAAAGAAAAGCCATTATAGCTGATAAAGAAAAAGCTATAATTGAGTCATTTGCAAAAACATTTAATAGAATTAAGCGTATTGATGAGAATGAAATTAGTACAGACATTAATGAATTAGAATTTTATGATTCTAAAGCTTCAGACAGGTTTCCAGATGAATCTGAATTCCCAAGTCAAGAAGAATATGAAAAAGCATATAACGCTGCTGCAAAAGAGTGGGAAACCAAGAGGATACCAAAACTAAAAGCTAAAGTAATTGCAATGGCAAAAGAAATTAATGAGTTATTGGAAAAAGCTGTTGACGGTCTTGATGATGATGCTAGGATAAAAATGTTTGGTGAGAGTGTATCACTGGATACAATTGAATATACTGATAATGAAATGATAATTACCTATTATGGGTATTATTCAACGGACACTGAAAAATTCAATTTAAATGATTATAGTGAATATGGTAATCAAGCTGATGCGTGGGATGGTAATAATTTAATTTACCAATTAAATAGAATTAAGGCTCAATTAAAAAAAGCTGTAAGTAATATTGAAAGTAAAACTAACTTCTACAAGTATTATGTGGTCGATATGGACGAAAAACGAATCCTTAATGGGTTCAATGATAAAGAGTGGGCTGTAGAAGAATTAAATGATTATAATGATTACCCTAATGTTAAGGTAGTTGCACTTAAAGGTTTACAACAATTAGGTATTCAGCCATTAAATGTTGGTGGAAATTAAAAAAATAATTAATCTTATATAATTAAAAAGGCTTCTCATTAGAGAGGCCTTTTTTGGTTTATAGCATCTTTTATTATATCAAAATTATCACCAGAAACAAAGTCAATTAATTTATAGGTATAATTACACCATTTATTGCCACCCCTACAAATACTTTCAGTCACTATTTCTTTATCAAAACAAACATAATATTCTCTAATATCATGAGTAGTATTAATTACTGTTACATATTTTAAATCTTCTTTAACCATTCGGTAAATATAAATAAAAAAAATGGGATATGCAAAGCAATCCCACTTAAATTATAATTAATAATTACTTTTTATTGGATAAATATTCTAAACCTCTTCTAAGTTTTTTCTTAATATAGCTATCTTTAATGTAATTTTCAACTATAGCGTTATCTTTTTGCCAATTAATTAGGGCTTCTAAATCATAAGACTTTATAACAGAATCGTAACCACACTTATGACATAAATAAGGTCTTGAATCGTCAGATGTTATTTCCCAATACCAACTACACTTTGGGCATTCTGTTTTATTTATACCCATTTTCTAAAATATTTAGTTCTTTGGTCTTTTAAAACATATTCTATTACATCATTTTTACCACAGTGGGGGCAACTTAAAGATTCAATTTTAGATGCTTCATTTATTTTCCATTCACCACCACAGGATGAGCATTTATAAATGTATGTGTGTCTAATAAAAACTTTATGACTCATGATATATTAATTTAAATTTTGTTCGTAATCTTTGTTACAAAATATATTTTGAATAAATCTAGCGTACATATTAAATGTGTCTTCATCATTACTAAGCCCTTTAGAAATTTCATTCTTTAATTCTACTAAGTGTTCATCTAAATTTACTAAATCTTTTTGTAACTCTTTATCTTCTATTGTATTTATAAATTCTTTAACATCAGACATTTGATTAGTTTCTTTATCTTTATGTTTTAATTTATAATCTACAACAAATAAATTATTATTTTGGAAGATTTCTGTTTTGTTTATAAGTTCAAATAACTCTTCTTTATTATTTATACTATAATCGTCACATATATTTTTTTTAGAAACTTCAAATTCTAAAAGTAACGATTTAACCTTCTTTCTAATTATATCTTTCATTATTGGCTAATTCTTAAATCACTTTGACTTACTATTTCAAACTTAAGTGCGTCTTTATGTGTATTAACTTCTAAATTAGATTCAAGTTTAACATCTAAATAGTATGTTCCAGGAACAAGACTAGCGGTATCTAATAAGAAATAATTATAGTTATTTGCAATTTCTACTTGTTGGTAATCAGTTACTGTGTATTCGTTCCTACCTTCTTTAACGTATAAGCGGTATTTAAGGCTGTCTACCGTCTGTTTTTGTTCTACGGTATAAGGAATTCTAGTAGATACGATAACCTTCCTTATATCGCCTCTATTTATCGTCTCATCCATTTTAATACCACTAATGTTTAACCCTACTCTTTTAGGTAAAGAATCAGCATCACCAACATTATAATATCCCATACTATCTTTAAGTGCAAAATCTAATTCAATATTAGGTCTTGAAACACCATTGATTGAAATACCACTCCACGTATCTGTAAATTGAGTACAATCCACATAACTTGAAGATGTTGGGACTTTTATATCAATTGAGTAAACACCCTTAGTTACATGAGTAACATCACTTGGTGTATAAGATGAGAAGGTAACGTCATTATTATCTTTAATAGTTACAGCTGGTTTTGTATCTAAATTCGTTGGTGTTCCATTTAAATTAACATATAAATACAACTTATTATTCTTGTCTAGATAAAAATCAGTTCTATCATCTTTTATATGATTACTATATATAGTTTCAACAAATGGTTCATAAAATGTTTGTGTATGCCTAGTAAAGAATCCAACATACTGATGTTTAGTTGTTTCAGTTTGTTCTAATGCCCTTGTGAAAGCAATACCTAAACCATAGTTTGTATCACCAGTTAAATAAGCATTAACTATATTTGTTATATCAATTTCAAGATTTTCATTACCTTGTTCAAAATGTTGTGTAGCTAATGTTGTTGGTGAGCCAGTATATACTCCAGAACCACCAGACCATTGAGTATTTGTTTTAGCATCAAACCAGTTTGATGGGTCAAAGCTTTCAGAAGTTTCCCCAGCATATGAGCATGTGCTATAATCATATCCACACCCTTCATCCCATTCTTGGGTAATTGGGAATACTACTAAATCAAACGAACATGTTCTTTGTTTTCCACCACAAGTTGTTTTACCTAATAAATCAGTATCAAACGCACCTGTATTGGTCATCTTTAAAGTATGTTTTAATTTAGTTAAATCAGTATAGGTCCCCCCAGTATATAAATTTTTTAATCTAGTTTCATCGAATTGAAATATAAATCTAGAATAAGATTTTGATGCAGAGTCACCACCATAGAAAAGTTCAGCTATTGGGTTTCTACCAACATTAACTTTATTATTATACACTATTGTATTGTTTCTATCGAAGTAAGTACGTATTACCATTTTTCTTTTATTAATAAATATCTCGAAAAATTAATTAATACGTATATTTTTAGATAACATTGCTTTTTCTAATATTGGTGCGTCATTTTTAAATTTTGCTAATGGAAAAGAACTACCATTTCTATCTGTAGCTGGTGCGGCAGCCCCTTCATTGTGTATGTGGTTAAAAAGAGCTTCTTTAAGTAACTGCAAGTATTCGACTAATTTATCACCAAAAACTAATGGGTGTGCTCTATTTAATATTGCATCCATTGTTTCGTCACTGATATATTTTGGGGAACCTTTTTTGATACCCTCTCTATTTGTTAGATTAATATCATCATTACCACCAAAACTTTTATCTCCATCATGAGAAAGTAAATTAATTTTGTTAGCAACTATATTGGTAACAGTAACGTTTTTTGTACCCAAATCTTTAGAATTATTATCAGAAACACCAAGAGCGTTTAATTCTTTTTCATTAAATTCTTGATTAAACTTTAATTGTATGTACCCTGGATTTATTTCATTAAACTTTCTTCGGTTATTTAAAATAAATTTACCAGACCTAATAAGTACTTCTCCAGATTTTTGTATTATATCAGTATTATCTCTACCTTCTATGGTTAAATTTTTAGGGTCTTCATAAACACCAAATGCGTTTGGGTCATTTTTTAGTTCACCTTTTCTATTACCAGGACTTATTTTACCATCACTAAAATGAGAATCTGCACCAGAATCATAAAAATCCCCACCTAATTTATCTTCAGTAGATATAAAGGGTCCTATATAAAACCTATCACCTTGTGCTTCATCTTCTCCAAACATAAATACAAAGACTAACTCTCCATTTATTGGTTTGGTGTTTAAGTATTTAGGTATTAATGGAAAACAGTTGGCTAATTCACCATTAAATGTTTTATTGTCTTCTCCAACTAATCTAACTCTTATTGCATGTGAATCAGCGTTATACCTTAAATCTTTAGCTCTAGTGGCTTCAGTGGTATTGTTGACCTGGACTTCTTCACTATCCACCACAATACCTATTTGTATACTTTTAAAAGGTCTAGGTTTATTAGCGGCTCCAGCACCACCTCTAAATCTATTAAATATATTCATGACTTATTATTTTTTAATCTATCAGTTATTGTTTTATTAGCTAATTTAAACTTTTCTTCTAACTCAATTAATTTGTCATAATCTCTTAACATTTTAGCTTTAAGACTTTCATGGTCAATTTGCATTTGTTTTATATCTAATAGTATTTCGTTGTTTGTTTTATCTTTGTAAATATCCATAACTTAAAATTTTAAACTAGCCCACCAGAACCAGTTACTGGTAATACACTAGTTGCGACCCCAGCTACTGGTACTGGTCCAGCAAATCCAGAAACTGAGGACTTTATAGCTCCAGGGTCTATTGATACTTGGCTAATAGCTTCTGTTTGTAACATTTTAACCATTTCTTCCGACATAATTCTAACTTTTAACGCTTCTGTGTTTGGTCCGTCAGCAAATATATCACCCATGGGCACACCAGCGTCACTTTCATATCTAGATATAATTCTAGCAGCTAAGTTCCTAGAGCTCATACCAGGTCTTAAATTTTTACCTAACAGTAAAAGTGGTGGGGGTATTTTTCTTGCTGGTTTACCAATCAACTTAAATGCAGCAAGTAGAATTTTTAATATATTGGTTATTGAGGTTAAATCAGCATCCTCAAAACTTTTCTCTTTTGGTTTACAATCTGCCATAGTATAGTATTTATAATTTTTTTATTTGAGCTAACATTTCGAAAACTTCTGGACCAACAGGTAAATAGCTAAAAACTATTGACACATATTGTTTGGCCTTCTCAATTTCATCGTCAGTAAACTTCTGTCTTAATTTAATACTTAAGTATTTAAGTGCTAATTGTAATAACAGATTTAAGAATATATTCAAAACAATTTTAGCAACATTTTTAACTAGTTTTTTATTCTTCTTAATAAAATCTATAGCACCATCATAAGTCGAACCTTGACCATAAATAATTTGATGGTTTATAGCAAATAATGAAATAAACTTAGGTGATATTATTAAATTTAATAATATTCTACAGAATTTTCTAACTAATTCTACAAAAAAGTTACCTTTAACACTTGGTTTATTAGTTTCACTCGCAAAACTTGCTTGAGCATCAGCTATTTTATCCAAATTTTCAGCGACTTTTTTTGCCTCTTGGGCTTTACTCATTGTGGCACTGTCACCACTTAATGAATTGCTTATTTCTACAGCCAAGTTACTGTTTATTTGAACTGCTAGATTACCACATGTAGCTAATTCTATAATACCTTTACTTCTATTGTCAGCTTCTCTAGATATTTCTGCTAAGGTTGGGTTATCGAAAGTAAAAAATGAATCATCAATTGCATCATTTTCAGAGTTAAGTATACAATCTAATACTCTTCTTATCTCTGCCTCTATTTTTAATTGGCTTTTACTTTTGGTTGTTGGGGGTTCGTTAGTAGTAGTTGTTGTGGTAGTTGTGGTAGTTTTTGTTGCACTTATTGACCCAAATAATTCTTCTATAATTAAATTAAACATTGTTTGAGAATTATTACTACCTGGACTACCAAATAGTGTTAATGAATCAATAAAGTCATTATTAAAGTCTGTCAACTTTTTATCCTCAAGACCTGTACCCGCCTTTCCGTAGTCAGTTGTGAATGTAACTGTATTATTTTGCGTGGTACCAACAGGGTTAAAATTAGCAGTAACTATTTCATTAGAACCCATTGAATTCCCCCATGCATCTGTAAGACTGGGTGATTGTATTTTATAATTTAAATAAGTGTTAAAATCTTGGCTATTTGTATTTGGTGGTACATCAGTAAATAATAGTGAACCTTCAGTAGTTTCTGGGTTAACTTTCATGGTATCATAAAAATCTATTTTAGGTACTCTTAGCTCTACACCACTACCCCCCGTTTGAAACCATGCTGGTACTGATGGGTCTACACTACAGGCTACCATTTCTTTCAATTCTCTTTTAAGCCCATCTTTAATTGCATCTTCGAACTGGTCTAACCTGTATGTTATACAATCTACCATATGTTCTTTTAAAGCTTTAGCTCCAGCTAACGCAGTAGTTAAATCAACTAGAAAGTTAGTGCTATTAGTATCATTGTTTATTGATGAGACTGAATTAGATTTATCTATCTTGGGAAAGTCATCATTTAAAACATTTAGTGCACTTATATTACCAAAAATTTCTTCCTTTTGATTTATTATTGTTGCCATAAATTAATCTTCTTTATTCACTTCGTCATTAGATGAATCTTCTATCATCTTTCTAATTTGTCTAAAATCATTTATATCGACCTTACCATCGGTTCTCTCATCTAAAGCCCCTTGAGCATCACCCTTATGTTTTATGATATCATTTTGTAGCTTAGCTATCTCTAATTTTATTCTCATCGCTGAGTCTTTAACTTTAAGAGCGTTTGTTTTTTCTTTAGCTATTTTTGATAAATCATCAACATCTTCTGGTTCTGCTGAATTAGCCATTTCATTGATGGTATTTTGAGCGTCATTTATATTTGAACATGCGTCATTGTACGTTTCTTGTAAAAGACCCTCTAAACTGTCGATGTTATTATATTTTATCTGTTGTTTTTTCTTACGTGGCATAGTGTATAGTTTTTATATAAATATAATGATAAATAATTTTTTATTATTCAATACCGTTTTCTAAACCATCAATCTTAATAAAAGCGTATAATTCTTTATACCTTTTCATAGCTAATCGAATGTCTTTGGTATTTAGTCCAGTATAATTTCTCATACTTTCCAATACCGAATTTTTGTTAAATTTAGTTCCACCAGCCATAGAATCTAAAGTATTTTCCCAATCTTTAAGAATATCCATAAGCGCTAAACCAACCTTCTCTTCGTTATCACTAATTTTCTTTTTACCAACAACACTATCACCTTCTAGTTCATTTTTGATACTAGTGACTAGTTTGTTTATAAATTTATTAACAGTGAATTCGTTGTCGTCTAACTCATATTGGAAGTCTTTTCTCTCTTCTAAATATGGTGACAAATCTTCATATGAAGATAACTGTTTAGTTTTTTTGTCATCGTTAATTAGTAAACCTAATATATAATTTTTACATATAGTTCCGTAATAAGAATAAGCTTTCTTACCTTTAGAATTTTCAAATTTGTGAGCTTTTGTCATTAGGAATGAAAGAGTGTCAGTGTGCAAGTGCTCAAATGTTTCACTCTTTCTATACAATTTGTATTTCCTAATTATCGATTCAATCATCTTATTGAGTGGCTCACGTAGCCACTCATTATAGATTGCATTCCTTTCTAATTCATCCTCTGAATCCAAATATTTTAAAACGGCTTCTTCTTGGTCGGGACCGAAATATAAATCGTTTTTTCTTTTTCGTCCTCTTTTGTTAGCCATTTTAAATTAATTTACTTCTTCTTGGACATATGTTATATCTCTTTCGTTATCAAAATAATATTCTTTCTTAGCTTGACTTAACCACCAATTAGCTTCTACTGGATTCATAGTATCTTTGTATGAATTAAATAGTGAACCTTCTCTTTGGTTTAGGTGTTTATACCCAAATCTAGGTATAATCATAGCTTTAGCATCTTTAAATGTCATTCTAAGTAAGAATTCATAAATAAATGTTAATTTAATATTTGATTTGAATCCTCCAAAATCTTCGAAAACTTCTTTTTTCATTGTAAGACCATCAATATTAAAATTCTGGAAAGATAATAGTGCATTATTATCTAGAACACCTAATTCATCTGAAAAGCTACTAGCCCATACAGCTTCGTTAGTAAGTCCCATAAATCCATTATCTGAAGCATTAACATCTATGATGATTGGCATGAACATGTCAACATCATCATAAGCTTCTCTGTACTTAACTACATTGGTAAACCATTTATCAGAATACTCATCATCAAATTCTAGGATTGAGAACCATTCTGTTTTAGTTTCAGAAACACCAAAATTAATCTGAGATGCAAAATCAGTTTTCCCATCATTAGAAACGACTCTAACAATTTTACTAACATCACCGAAGTCGTAATCTTTGAGTGTTTTTTCTACCTTAGAACCTTTTGGGGTTACAATAAGTAATTCATCTACTTGTGTAGTTTGGTTAGCAACACTTTTAATAGCGTTGTTAAATAGTGTGTTATTTGACTCACCCTCTAATTCGTGAATCGGTAAAATAACCGTAATGTTTGTTTTCTTTTTAGCCATAATATTTATATTATTTAGTAGTTTGAGTCTCCATTTCACTCAACTGTTTTAAAGCGTTATTATATTCTTCTTTTCTTTCAGACACTAATTTAGCCCAAACTGATTTAATACCTTCTACTTCTTTTTCAGTAGTATAAGCACCTTTAGTTTCAGCCATAGCGTCTGTTAAATCTGTAGGAACATTGTCTTCTAACCAAACTTTCATGTATGTAGCGATAAGTTCTGGTATGTTTATCAATGTATTGGTCCATACACCATTGTTTTTAATTCTAGCATTTCCATTTTCATCTGCTTCTTCCATCCATTCTGGTATCATATTTGGCATTTTACCAATAACTGGTGTATTAGAATGCATTGCTTCTAATGGAAAGGTACCAAACCCAGCAGCATCGTCAACCCAAACCGCTAGACATGATTTTCCTAACTCTTCAGCAAATTGTTCTCTAGGTAAACCTCTTAATTCTTTAAATGTAATCCATTTATATAATGGGTTTTGTAAATAGAATTGTTTAGCTATTTTAGCAGCCAACCCTTGTTCTCTAGTAACAATACTCACAACAGGTATTTTAGGTTTATCAGAATCTCTAAAATATTCTGGAATACCTATTGGTGTTACATGTGTTTTAACACTAGGGAATAAAGATTTAACATAATCAGCTTGTTTTTTAGAAGTAGTAATTACATCATTAAAACCATAGTCTGTCCATCTTCTACCTAATGGTAATAATTCCAATAAATAAGAGTAATTCTGTGATAAAACAACTTTCTTACATGGGAACTGTTTTGTTTGGTCCATCACATTAGAAAATATTTCTGGAATTACAATAAAGTCTTGAGGTGCAACGTTTAATTGTTGAGACTCAATAGATACATGAGGTAATTCAGCATATTCTTTACCTAACCAATCAGCTAATCCCATACCTTCTTGGTCACCATAAAGTTTATAATCGTTTTTTTCATGTAAGATTTGAGCATTATACCCTAAATCATTTAAAGTTTTTACGTGTTCGTAAATGTGAGCAACACCAGCTGTAGGATTACCCTTAGTGTCTAGTGTGAAAAAGTACAAACCAAAGTCTTTATTATCTAGTTTTGACATTAGTTCTGATACTTGTTCTTTTTGTTTTTCTGTTTGTTCAGACATTTGTATTAATTTTAAATTATTATTATTATTATTATTATTATTTATTCAATTTCTTTTATTATACCATATTCTATAAGGGTATTAAAAGCTAACTTAAATGGTAAACTAGTTTTAGATAGAGCTCTATCTATCCCTAAATCATCATCTAATTCTTCATTATAGGTTAATATAACCTCAAAAAACATTCTGATGGTATCGTATTTTGGACCATCAATCTCTTTTCCTTTAAAGTATTCTTTAATAATATCTTCAGAACCAATTAGTTTATCATGTTCGTCATATATTTTTTTATATTCTTTTTCTTCAACTAATTTAGAATCCAACGTATGGTCTTGGGTAAGTAACTTATCCATAGCCGCTAAATCAAACATATAATATATACCACCAATTTCTAACATATAATTAAATTTCTTCGTATGTTGTTATTTTAGTATTTAAAATCTTATCTCTTAAATTTTCATCTTTAATAAAATCTAATATACTATCTAATTCAAAATCAGCTTTTGAATCTTTATTATAACTTGCGTTTATTTTTACTGAAATCTTACCCTCTGGTTTTGATTCAAGAGCAACAGGGTTAGCTGTGATTAATAAATCAATATTGTCCCAAGTATCTTCGAAATTCGGGACAAAATTTATCTTATCAGCTTTACAACCCAATTTAGATAAAAAGAAATAAGTTGAGGGTATACTTTTAGCAACTTCTTTTGAAGTTATTATAACTTCGTGTTCTTCTTCATCCTTAATATCCATAAGGAACATATTGAACTGATTCATAATATTTTCATGTAGTTGGTCTGCATGACCAAAAATTTCTAAAGAAGCTTCTAGAAATAAAAACTTATTTAACTCATCAACAGAGTTAAATTTAAAATGATTTAATAAATCAAAATCATTTACTGGGTTTTTTAAAATATCAATAGGACCAATGTACTTCTCATAAGTGTAAGCAAATTGCCCTATAAAATCTCTTAAAACCTCGTTTAGACTAATACCAATTTTCATATTAACCAAAATAAGCTTTATTATGGTTAAAGTAAACCTTAAAGTTTAAAATTTCTTTTAAAAAATATTTTTAGCTTTCTAAAATATTTATTATTAATTTTCTTAGGTTTAACCTTGTTTGGTTTTTGTTTTATCTGTGTTTGATTCTTTTTATTAGGGACATTGTTACTAACAGTATCGTAGTTTTTTAGTATTTTACATATGATTGGGTTTCTAACGATATCTTCTTTATCAAATTCAAAGAACCCTATTTCCTCAACATTTTTATGTCTGTTCATAGCATCATATAAACCACTTTGTTTTACATCTCTATACCTATCAGATTGGTCTAGGTCACCAGATAAAATAAATTTAGCGTTTTCACCTATCCTTGTTAATAATGTTTTAACTTGTTCTGGTGCCATGTTTTGAACTTCTTCCATAACTAATATAGCGTTATCAATAGTTTTACCTCTAATAAAAGCTAATGGTTGTATTTGAATCACATCTAATTCTTCTAACTTAGTTCGATTGGATTTACCAATTATTTTATCTACAATATCAATTGATGCTGCAACATGTGGTTCCATCTTTTCTTTCATGTCACCAGGTAAAAATCCTAATTTCTCACCAGACTCAATAGCTGGTTTAGAAATTATTAATTTATTATACTTATTGGTTTTGTTTTGTAATAATTCAATAGCTCTAGCTATTGCAACAAAACTTTTACCAACACCAGCTGGACCAGCGGATATAACAATTTCTTTTTCCGTAATAAGATTTGCAAAATGTTTTTGTTTTACATTCTTACATTTTAATCTATGCTTGGTTTTAAGTATTTCGTTTATTGGGTTCTCGCTGGTTTGTTCACCATGCTCATTGGTATTCTTACTTGTACTTCTTCTTGCGCTTTTTGACATATATTAGTTTTTACGTTCTTTTTTTTCGTATTTTTTATCTAACTCATCTAATCTATACTTCTCTAATAAATATATACCATTTACAATAACGTTAGCTTTAAATTTAATCACATAGTGACCATTAAACTCAATTATTTTATCGAAGTTAGTTATTTGGTACTGATATTGGTAAAAATCTTTAACACCTGTTGATTTATAGGTTGTGAACCCAACACCAGATAACTCCAACATACTTGCGTTTCTGGGTCTATCAATAACTCTTTTTAGTTCTGATAAAAATAATCTACTTTTCCTATTAAATTCATCTGGGTATTTACTAACATAAAACTCTAAAAGTTTTTCATTATCATTAATACTACGAATATTTAATTTTTTAGTATAGTTTTCTATATTGAACTTGGTCGCTAAATCCCTAACAACTTTAATTGGTTTTTCTGCTTTAATAGTTGAGTGATATTCTTCTGAAGTTATTTCACCTAGTGTAGCTGAGGTGTCACCACTAATCTCTTTAACACTATCTTGTCTTTCATCTAAATCATATATTTTAATATTATCATTAATAACATCAGAGTTAGATAAAGTAATATCTTTATTATCAATAACCATTTCTAGGGGGTAATCATCAAAATCATCTACATTAACTTTTCTCAATGCTGATTTAATAGTTTTTGAATCATATTTTTTAACATCAAGCTCATGATAACCATCACCATCAACACTAATACTAGATACCATCATCTTGTCAGAAGCTTCTAGAATTTTAAACATTCTCCATCTTAGTTCTTTAACTTCTTGAGTTATTTCACCTCTTTCTAATGAATCTGCTAAAGTTCCTTGGTTATGTCTTTGTTCATTACTTATATTACCTTCTAGTTCTTTAGCATTTTGACCTAGAACATTTTTTTCAACACTAGCTGTTGCTAATGCAAGCGCTGCAAAGTTTTTTCTTACCCAATTAACAGTCTTTTTTATCATAAAATTTTATTTTTTCACCAACAACTCTATGTCTAATTTTAGAGTCTAACCCTTTTAATTTATCTTCTGCTAAAGATATATTTTCAGCTTCGATATCTGGTCCAGGTGTACCATCTTCTCTAACGGTTGTAAATGTTTTCATGTTTTGTCCTTATAAATATTTTATTTTAACGTTTATTTACTACTTCCCTAGTGTTTGGTTCAGAACCAAATTCTCTACGATAAACAGTTTTTCCGTTATCTGGACTTTCATAGATGTAAACTTTATTTTTCACTTGTTCATCTATCCATTCATAAGTTTTTTTCATACCTTCTATAAGTGGTTGGGAAACTACCCACCCTATTTTTTCATTATAAAGTTTATTGTCAGAATTTCTACCTCTAACACCTAATGGACATTTAAAACCATATTTTTCAATAAAATCTTGTCCGTCTATATTACTAATTTTAACATCTTTACTTGATATGTCAATAGCCATTTGTGCGAGTTCATTAATAGTTACCATTTCTTCAGAACCTATATTGACAGGGCCTATAAAATCTGATTCCATAAGACGAAGCACTGCTTCTACACATTCATCTACATATAAAAATGAACGGGTCTGTTTTCCATCACCCCAGACTTCTACCGTCTTGTTTGATTCTGATACTTTCCTACACATAGCTGCTGGAGCTTTTTCCTTACCACCTGTCCACGTACCCATAGGGCCAAATATATTGTGAAATCTTGCGATTCGAACATTTAAACCATAGTTACGACTAAAGGATAAAAATAATCTTTCAGAAAATAGTTTTTCCCATCCATATTCCGAATCTGGGTTGGCGGGGTAAGCTGATGATTCTTCACAATTAGGATTATTAGAATCAAGTTGATTATGTTCTGGATACATACATGCGGAAGAGGAATAGAAAACTTTTTTTACTTTCTTTTTAGCACACTCATGAACAACATTCAAATTAATTAATGCAGAATTGTGCATGACATTAGCATCATTTTCACCTGTAAATATATAACCTGCACCGCCCATATCTGCGGCTAATTGATAAACCTCATCTACACCATCACCTATAACTTCTGACACTACTTTAGCATCCCTCAAATCCCCTTTAAAAAATTTGTCACATATGTCATCGTGATTGAAGAATTCATGATTTTTTATATCACAAATTATTACTGTATTACCTTCTTTTTTTAATCTTTTCGCAAGATGACCTCCGATAAAGCCACCCCCACCTAAAACTACTATTTTTTTCATGTAATAATAATAACGATAAAATCAAGTAAAGTAAATACTATTTTTTAATAAGATGCTGGTACTTATCTAAATTTTTTAATAAGTATTTTGGATAAGTGTCGTCTACACTAACCATTTCTAATTTACTCCTAAAAAATGGGTCAATTAAGTTTTCAATATTATCTTCTAAGGAAGTCAATACTCTATTGCTAGCTAAATCTCTAGCTGAATAAGATGTTATTTTTTTCTCGACCATTTTTTTACCACCCATAAAGCTAAAGTGCCAACCACCATTTGGTAGTTTACTACTCAATGACACATCACCTCTAATCTCATTAAGAGATAACTCTTTAAGTCTACCATAAGTTAAAATTTTGGTTCCGTACCAATCTCTTTGTTTTAAAACATTTATATAGTAATAGTATGTAATTTGGTTTAAACTGTATATTTTACTTAAATCTAAATTACTTAAGTTTTCGATTAGTTCTGGGTTTGGTATCTCATCTAAGTCAGAAACTAATATGATATCGTTATCTGAGCAATTTACAAGTGGTCTCCTCACAGATTCCTTTTGGAAGAAATCTCTACCATAATCTGGTTGACTTCTCCTATTGAATCGATTTGTTTGAGCTCTTATAAATCCAAAAACTCTTTCTAACTCGGTATCGTTTGTTTTTGGTAAGTTTATAAAATCAGTAGGTGTGTCTTTAATTTTAAAATGTATTATCTTATCTAAAAATTTTGAATATCTTTCTTTGTTGTCCTCAAAATAAAATGGCTTTTCTTCACCAGAGTGTGTAACACTAGATTCAACAATTACAAAGTAATCTACATAGTCATAAAGCGTGTTAAGTCTTATCTCTAAAATATCTAATTCATTGAAGAAATTAAAACAATCATATATTTTTCTCATTATATTAAACCTTTTTCTTTATAGTAATTTATTGCTTCTTCTTTACATGTTTTATAGTCTTGTAAGTTACCTTCCCTATCTAAGTAACTAAACATTGTTGTATACATATCACCAGTAGCCCAGTAACCATCGCTAACATTATGTCTAGCCCAATACTTAGGTGCTATAATAAGGTTAGCGTTTGTATTAAGCCATCCACACCACCACCCAAAAGATGAGTTAGACAGAATAACTGATTTAGCTTGATTTACAACATAGAAATCAAAACCTATATCTAAATGCATTGCTGGTATATCAAATGGCATATATGTTTTAGCGAAGTTTGGGTCGTCACTTATGATTAGAAATTTCATTTCTGAGTTTCTTTCTTTCATATGGTTTATAGCATCAGCCCAGTACTCTTTTCTAGCCATTACATCCCTCATTAATTTTGGTAGTTTATATTCACCACCTCTAAAGTTTATAACACAAAGGTTTTCATCAAGAGTGAATCCAGCTTCAGCTAATTTTGTGTCATATTCTTTTTTATATTCATCTTTGATTTTAAACCATTCAAGTATTTCATCTCTTTTATGGAGTATGTAGTCTTCAGACTGGAAGATGCCACCAGCAGCCCCTTTATCACCAAGCATAATTGTATTATCCATTATATCATAAAGAGATTTATTAAGCATTGTAATATTAACTCCATCACCACCTTGTTGATATATTTTCCATGGTTCATGGTATTCATGTGCAATACCAGTTACTGGTTTACCGAAGTCAACATCCATAAAATACATTTGATTCATACCTTTATGGTAGTCATGACTTGGTGATGAGTTTATTCCCCATTCATACCCTTTATGTTCTGCAATGGTTCTACATACAGCATATTGCCACATGTGATTTCCTAGGTTACCTGTTAAGTTTGTTGTAATCATAATTTTGTTTTAAATTTTGGGTTGAATATGTAACATTCAAGACGTTCTATCATCCATGGAGCTGTTTCATCTTCTAATAGTAGTTTACATATCTTATTATAAAAGTCAACGGACCTCAATTGACAATGTTCTTTTGTTATACCGAAATGTCCACCTGGCATAAATTCATATGTGTTTGGTGGTAATCCCTCAAATAATAAATCCCAATATTTATCCACATTAATTAATGGGTTTCGGTCTTGGGGACTACCATTTGATGCACAACTAATAATCTTACCGCCACCATGTTGTCTTGATGGTGTCATTGTGTGCATAATACCACCCTTTGGTCCAGGTTTAGTTATTGTATTGAAATGGAAACCATAATACCCATCAATCCGTAAAGCACATCTATTGACCCAAGTTTCATTATTAACCACTTCAATTACATCTTCCCAATGGTCAAATGGGTAATCTTGAACGAAGAATGTTATATCAGATAAGTTATCGTA
>WLWF01000054.1_pt1 | contig 94099 bp, 80 predicted proteins | sample 6718331 | NCBI WGS metagenome assembly WLWF01 (sample SAMN12718692, study PRJNA515312) | sponge metagenome | isolation source: marine sponge | host: Mycale hentscheli | place: New Zealand: South Island, Marlborough, Capsize Point | collected 2003-05-01 | reverse complement strand
ACGCCCTACCGACTCATCCACGATTTCATTGTTGCCACCGACATCGGTCGCAAAAAGTGGAATCCCGCAACTGGCTGCCTCCATAAGGGTTACCGGAAGTCCTTCAGATTCGCTCACGTTGCAAAAGATATCTACCGGGTTCCGCGCCAGCCATGCACGAACCTGGTCATGGGGCAGTTCACCCAGAAAGTGTGCATGGTCCCCCAACGGAGAAGCTTGGGCTACGACATCCTGCTTGTCCGGGCCATCGCCAATATGCGTCCACTCGAATTTAACCCCTCGAGCGCGCAACATTAGGAGAGCGTCGACAAGCAAATCAACGCGTTTGACCGGTACGAGAGACGAGCAACTGACGACCCGAAGGATTCCATCGTTGGATGATTGCGATATTCCCGGCGCTGCATCAACGCCGAGATAGGCATAGCTCACCTTGCCGCTCAAGTCCGGATATCGGGAACGCAGGTAACGCTCTCCAGCTTGAGAAGCTGAGTAGACCTTGCTGACTGAATCGATCAGTTGACGCTGAAATGGAATGAAACTCAAGCGATCCCGCTCCGCGTAGAGGTCGTAGCCGTGCATGCGGGTAACCATTGGAACGCCACTTGACATCAGCTCTTCGGCAACACCAAGCGCCTCAGGAACACTCCACCAGGAGTACACAAGAGTTGAGTGCTCCTTCATCTGTGGAACCAAGTGCTTCCGAGCCCAACGCCTACCCGCACTAACTCTGGTCCAACGCCGAGCGACTACGGCTAGCGTGCGCAGTGATCTGTGTTGCTGGCTCTTGACTTCCCGACGTACGTCACCAACAAACATGCCCCTTACCGTGTCAAGGGCCATTTTTCGGGCGGACTTCGCGAGGGTCGCGTCCACCTTCTGCGTCGCAGCAAGCCTCGGCGTCTCTTCGGAGGGCGGGGGTTCGGTAGGAACGAAATGAATATCGAAATGACGAGACAAAACCGCAACTTCGCTGGCAAGGAATGAGTCGTCGGGGCCACGAAAAGGGAACGATCGAGTCAAGAATACGAGCCGAGGCCGCACCGAGTTCACGACAGGTAGGCTAGTGCGAGAGGGCGGGTGCGAGTCGGCAGCCCGGCGCGCAACGAGGCGAACTTGTACCTTCCGGACTGCCGAAGAGGCCGCTTCGCAAAGCGCTTCACGGCGAGTCGTAGGAAGCCACCACTTGACTTCTTTCTAGGCGTCACGATCACATCGCCCTTATCCACAACAAATGGGGGCACCATGGTCCGGATGGGCGGAAGTACTCCGCACCCTCGAATCGAAGCCCGGTCCGCAGCACCAGTGACCCGCTACACTGCGTATCTGTGGAGAGTCGCATCCGGCTCTCACGATTACGAGGCGCCTTGTCGTGAAAATCGCGTACCTGCTCACCTGGTCTGGAGATGAACGGACGGGTGTCTTCAAGAAGGTTGCGGATCAGGTCGCTAGCTGGGACCGACTTGGCGCTGAGGTCGTACTTTTCGTTGCTACTACTCCATCAGCCCGGAACTCTTGGAGCGAGGCAGGACCTACCGGACATATCGAAGTCTACAGAAATGCGCTCGAGTCCATATGGGTTCAACGACCACTGCTTCGAGCACTCCAGGCATGGAAACCAGACATCACGTACGTGAGAACAACACCCCGGCATGCCGTTGTTTCCCGACAACTCAACAAGCTGCCGTATGCAGTCGAGATTCAGACCGACGACATCGCGGAGTCGCGTGGCCTATCCGTTCCCCGACATGTGACAACTCTGGTCACGCGACGTGCTTGCCTGACTGGTGCACGTGGGATGGTTTTTGCCAGCCGAGAACTCTCCGAGCGAGCAAGTTATCAGGGCTTCTCAGCAAGCAGAATGGTGCTTGCAAACGGTGCAGACCTTTCGCGCATAGAGCCTCTTCCCCCAATTCAGGAACGGGAACGGTCTCTGCGTTTCGCATTTATGGGGCTTCCCGGCTTGCCTTGGCATGGCCTTGATCAGGTTATTGAACTCGCAGAAATTCGACCCTCATGGCTCTTTGACATCATTGGCCCAAGAGCCGATGGAATGTCATGGCCCCCAAACGTTCAGGCTCATGGTGAGCTCACCGTGCATGAGTATCGACCGATACTTGCGCAAGCCGATGCAGCGATTAGCACCCTTGCGTGGTTTCGCAATGGAATGTACGAAGGTTCACCCTTAAAATCACGCGAGTACTTCGCACTTGGGCTTCCCGTCATCGGGGGATACCTGGACACAGATCTCCCTGATGGGGCTGACTTCTATTTGCGTATCCCCAATCGCGAGGGCGCAGCAGCTCATCGGGCAGATGACATTGAAGTGTTTGCAAAGAGTTGGAGAGGTCGGCGCATTGATCGTCAGGCGATACACATGATTGATCAGGAAGCCAAAGAGAAGAGACGATTGGCTTTTCTGCAAACCTTGATCGAAATCGAATCTTCGGGTTAAGTTCCACAGACGCCCATTATTGCGGCCCGGCCGTTCAAATTAGCCAAATTACTCAGTCGCCCACTTTGCACGGTCAAAAATCTGTGCTCACCACGTATCGAAGCCATCACCGCGCTCGACTGTAGGACGCCCCCCCCCAGATTTCCATGTCATCACATGACTACTAGCGCGGTCACGATGAGACAGAGCCGCAAGGCGCTTGCCTACGTATTCTTGGAGATCGACCAGGGTGCCGTCGGCGCCCATCAAGCATCTACGCCAAGAAACGACCCTTCCGCATCGGAGACCTTCACCCTAGGGCGCGACTACAGTCGAGGTTGTGGACACCACTTCGCCTCAGGTCACTGTCGGTATGGCCACGTATAACGGTGCCACCTATCTCGCCGAGTCAATTACGTCGATTCTCAGTCAAAACTTCCAGGACTGGGAACTCCTGATTGTGGACGATAACAGCGCGGACAACAGCGTCGAGATCATCAGTAGATTTTCAGACTCGCGAATTCGACTCTTAAGGAACTCGGAGAACCTAGGACTCGTTGCCACTCGCAATCGAATCATGGATGAATCGAGGGGAGCATTCCTGGTATGGCTGGACCAAGACGATCTCGCGGCAAAGATTCGCCTCTCCACCCAGGTGCAGTTTCTCGAGAGTAATTCGCACATCTCTGCGTGCGGTTCCTTTACCGAGACTCTCATCGAACAGGATGGGCTCCCGCCACGGCAACGCCTACAAGTGCTCCCGACGAGCCACCGTGACATTCGGGCTGCGCTGCCCTTTCTTAATCCGATGGCCTGCAACACGGTCACCATGCGGACCCAAGACTTTCGCGAGAGAAGCCTCAGATTCCGACCCGAGTTCGGTAACTCATTGGATTACGACATGTGGAGTCAAGCCTCGGATCGTCTCCTGCTTGAAAATATTTCCCACCCTCTAGGGGCCTACCGAGTGCACCCGCACCAAACATCGCGAGGTGCGGCGCTTGAACTAATGAATCAGCACGCCATACGAGTTCAAGTAGAACTCATCGAGCGATCGCTTCGGATTCCGGTATCGACTGCCCAGCGCTCGCTCCACGCGAGCGCAACAATTGCGCCACTTAACATTGCTGACGCAGAGCATCTCATGGAGATTGCGTCCTGGTTCACCTCGCTTCGACAGGCCAACCTCCGCCATCGATCTTTCGATGTTGAATCGTTTGACGAAATGCTCGTGCGCCAATGGACCACTTGCCTGCGCGCGGCCTATACAGCCATGGACCAAGCCTCATTCAGGCGCGCAGCCGCTCGGGGGACAAGGCGAATTCACCCAAAGATCCGACCCGCTATCGGAAGTCTGACGTCAGGCGTTCGCAGACGAAGAATCCAACGCACCCGGCCGGCGGTTTCACGTACTGCTTTCTGACGCTACGCGACACGCCAGGTCGGCAATTCGAGCAGACCAGTGGCTAGGGACTTCAAGCAGTCGAGATCAAAGAATTTCGGGAAGGCGTCTCCATCGGCCAGGCATCGCTACTCACTGAACTGATGGGACCGGGATCCAAGCTGTCCCGAGACACAATTTCCACTCACCAGCGGAACGTCAAATCAAGATCTCCGGCTCCCACGTGATAGTCCTCCAGACGGCAGGACTCCTGGAGACCCCAGTTCTCGTCCCAGCATGCCGCGGCCAGATGCTGCGGGCTTCAGTGCTGAGGACAATACGAGAGGCATTCATCGTCGGCACCAGTCAAGTCACTACAACCCGAGGTTCTCTGAGGGGCCTGCCTCACAAGAGCATCGCAAACCCGTCGTACTCAGCGAGCACTGCCCGAAATCTGCGACCAGCCTTCTCGCCAGGTAGGTAGGTCCATCAATCCAAGTGCCGAAAATTTGCCACAATCAAGGTCCACGTGTTTGGGTCGGAGCGCGACTGTCGGGAATTCATCCGAACTCGTAGCGGTGATTCTGGACCGCCCGTACCCTGCCGAATCTGCGATTTCGACAGCCCAATCAAACTTGGAGGCGGCTCCGCTGCAGCATACGTGGTAGGTCCCTGGCTCAGGTGAGTCTCTCATCACAGCAAGCATTGCGTCCGCGAGCACCGAGGTTGGCGTGGGATTACCCACGATGTCGGTGACCACGGACACCTCTCTGCTCGGGTCAGCAAGTTGATCGAGCAGTCGGGTAGGGAAATTCGAGCCTGTCCCACCCGAGTACAGCCAGGAGGTGCGCAGTACGAACGAGTCCGGGCTGTAGATGCTCACCAGGTGCTCGCCGGCGACTTTTGACGCTCCGTATACCGACACAGGCCGACACGCGTCCTCTTCGCGGTAAGGGCTAGCGCGTTCACCGTCGAACACGGCTTCGGTGGATATGTGAACGAGTCTGGCGCCGCATTCCTGAGCCGCCTGAGCCAGGTGCCCAGGGCCCAAGCCATTCACGGCCATAGCCCCCGTGGGGTCAAGGTGTGCAGCGTCGACGTTCGTCATAGCTGCAGCGTTAACGACCCACGCAGGTGCAACGCTGGCGACATAGCCGGCGACTGCCTCAGCGTCCCTCAAGTCCACCGAGCGGGGCGCCACCACCAGTTCCAAGCCAGTCTCGGTGGCGGCTGAGTGAAAAGCTGCCCCCAATTGGCCGGAGCTCCCGAAGAGTAAAGTCCTTGCCATACGGAGAGCGTAATCCGACCGCCCAGCACAGGAGGGTCATACATGGCGCAAGTGCTGGTAACGACCATCCCCTTCGGGACCCACAATCGCAAGCCATTGGATCTCTTGGACTCGCTAGGCGTTACCTACGAGATCAATCCGTTAGGTCGCCGACTCACCGTGGCAGAACTCGCTGAACTAGTGGCGGACGCCGAAGTCATCATCGCTGGCACTGAGCCCATCACGGCTGAGGTCATGGAGGCCGGCCGCAACCTCAGGCTGATAGCCCGAGTGGGCGTTGGCCTGGACAACGTTGATCTGATCGCAGCTCGCGAGCGGGGACTTCGCGTGACCTACACACCAGAGGCTCCTGCCGCCGCCGTAGCGGAGCTCACTATCGGGCTTTTCTTGTCCTTACTTCGCGGGATTCACACCGCCAATCTGAGCCTTCATGAAGGCAGGTGGGACAGAATCATGGGGCGTCGAATATCTGAGGTAACGATCGGGATCATTGGAACTGGACGGATTGGCTCACAGGTTCTGCGTGGCCTCACCGGCTTTGGATGTCCACGAATTCTCGTTAACGACCTGGATCCGCGCCCTGACCTCGTGCCTGAATTAGAGCTTGAATGGGTAGACAAGGAAACCATCTACAGGCAGGCGGATGTCATCAGTCTTCACCTCCCGATGACAAGAGAAACACGAAATATGATCCGCCGCTCACACCTTCTCACCATGAAGAAAGGCGCACTCCTCGTCAACACAGCGCGTGGCGGCATTATCAATGAGGCGGATCTAGCCGAGGTCCTGGAATCTGGTCATTTGGGTGGTGCTGCCATCGACGTGTTCGCTAACGAGCCGTACGCCGGTCCTCTCGCAGACCTTGACCGCACTCTCTTGACCTGCCACATGGGTTCGATGTCTGTCGACTGCCGCTCCCGCATGGAGATTGAGGCTACGGAGGAAGTGTTTCGACATTGTCGCGGTGAGCCACTTCATAACCTCGTTCCTGGGGAGGAGTACGAGGAACAAGAGCGCCGCTAGCGGCGGTTACAATCTGTTCTGCCGAACCCACCACTCAGCTTGGGGTACCTGGAAGGGGTAGTCCACATCGAGACCTCCGTCGTTCTTGAGTGGGTGGATGCGTTGGCCCATCCACTTTTGCGGGAGTAGGCCACCCTCTAGGTTGTCAAGATTCTGAGGGCGAACGATGGACACGCCCATATCGGCAAACCACACGTCGCCTTGAGAGTCACGATCACAATCCAGGGTGGCTGGGTCTCCAAAAGTTTCGAACGGCACGAACGGTTGGAGTATTCCTTCCTCGGTTATCCGCCGTGCTCGAAGCGGGCTCCACATGTTGTAGCGGGAAACAGTCACTGCTGAGTGCAGAGAGGGGTCTTGACGCAAAGCCTTAATTCCCTCACTCAGCAGTTGTGGTGAAATCGTTACGGCATTCGCCATGAGGAGGACATACAACTCTGGTTCTTTGCCCTGGTGGCTCAATTCGTCTCGGATCACCGTATGGGCGTGCAGGTACGCGTCCTCACCCAATGCCTCTTTGGTCGCCAAGCGCTGAGGCCTGTCAATGATGGTGGCATCAAACTCTTGGGCAACTTCAACAATCTCAGGGTCGTCCGTTGAAACGTAAATATGCTCAATTTCGGGAGTCTGGCGAGCAGCATCAAGTGGCCACCATGTCATCGGGCGGTTTGCAAGTTCCATCGTGTTCTTGCCGGGAAGTCCACTGGATCCCTTCCGACCAATGAGAATCGCCGCAATCACGGCGTCGGATCTCGTTCATCCGAGACCATCCGGATCTGCTCAAGTAGGCCGAGCCCCAGGTCGATGTAGGTAGAACTGATGATGCGGCGACCCGAAGTATCCTCGTGGCTGAAAGGTGTCAACCTGTACCTGCCTTCAAATGGTTCATCCTTGAAGGTGATGTCGATCTCGCCACCGAGAGTCTCTGCGATGGTCTCGACAAGCTCACGGCTCGTCAGCCGTTCCCGACCCGTGATGTGAAGCGCCTGCCCGTCGAACTCCGGTGAGAGAGCATCGAGGGCCAGGGCTGCAGCATCACGTATGTGAATATATTCGCGGACTTCTGATCCATCACCCCAGAAGTCCATGCGACCTTCCGTAACCGCCTGGGTGGTCAACCGAAGGATTGCGTTGTCGGCATCAGCCCGAGGACCATAGAGCGAGCCGAATCGGAGCAGTGTTGTACGAAGGCCGAACTCTTGGGACAGATCTGACACAAGGCTTTCCGCCGCACGCTTTGTTGTTCGATAAACCGATCCACTTCGAGAGTAGACGTAGACGCTGCTCGCATGAAGAAGTCGATGCACCCCTGAGGCCTGCGCGGCCTGCATCACAGCCAAGGTGCCGAGAACATTGACCGACACTGCTGTTTTCGGGTCTCTCCGCGCTTCGCCAAGGTCTGCAACAGCGGCGCAATGGTAGACAGCATCGCAGTCCGTCATTGAATTTGACAACGCGTCGAAGTCAAGGATGTCTCCGACAACCTCATGCTGGTCTGCCGATCGCCACGACGAAGGAAATTGATCGAAAATCACAACCTCGTGGCCACGATGAACCGCCTCATCAGCGATGTGGCTTCCCAGGAAACCGCTTCCGCCTGTGATCAGAATCCGCATACTTAGCCACCCGTCATGAGTTCAGCAACTCTCGAGTCTAGGCCCCTGAGATCATCGATGACGCAGACGGCTTCGGAGGGCGCTGATTGTTCTCCAGACCGGACGAAGATGAATGGAATGCCGGCCTCGAGCGCAGCATCGCGGTCGTGGAGGCTGTCGCCGACGAATAGACATTGACTGGGAAGGTAATTGTGCTGCTGTGTGAGGCTCATAAGGGTCGCGGCCTTGGGGGTCGGTCCGCCGTGAACAGACGTGAAGAAGTGCAGCATGTTGTGATGCTGCAAAACATCCACTACCTCTGAGGTCGGGACGGCTGATACGGCGTGAATGGGAACCCGCTTGCTGACTGCTGCCAGTGCAGGCGTGGCTCCGGGGATCTCGTCGGCAGCGAGGACGCGCTCCCGGACGGCAGAGGAAAAAGCCTCAACGAGGGCGCTCACCTCGTTGTCGGAAAGATCCACGCCAACTATCTCGCGGGATATACGTCCAATCTTTTCAACGCGGTTGAGACCTCCGTTAGCAAGATGGAAGTCCATGACGTCTTGGCGACATTGCGCAGGAAATAAGTTGGCGAACGCTTCCCCCTTAGTGGTGAGCGAATCAATCAGCACCCCGTCAACATCGAAAAAGATGGCTCTAGATTCCATCGCGCGACTACCTGAATGTCTTAGCGTGCAGGCGAAGTGATTCCTCGTTCTGAGCAAGGAAACGTTGCATGATTGCGGGTGCAGCAACCGTAACTCGAACAAAATTGTCCACCGGATACCCGTGCAGGGGACCGCGAATCGCAAAGTCGCGGCCACGTATTTCGTTGACAAGTTCCTGTGCGTCCTGCAGTGACGCACACTCGAGGAGAACAAAGTTCGTATGAGAATCGAAGGTTACGAATCCCATCTCCCGAAATCTTGCGATCAAGTACTCGCGTCCCTCAATGACCTTAGCGACGCGCCCGAGCGCCCAATCGAGATTGTCGAGTACGTACTCCGCGATGACCAGCGCCAGAGAATTGGACTGCGTTAGCGGCCGTAGTTTGTTGATTTCCACGATACGCGCTGAATCACCGACGCAATACCCGAAACGAAGCCCAGCGAGCCCCATAGCCTTCGAGAAGGTCTGAGTGACGACAACGTTGGCAAACTCATCTACCAGCGGAAGGGCGGTGATCGGCGTGAAGAGGCTGTAGGCCTCGTCAACGAGGAGTACCGCTCCGACAGCCATAGATTCCTCGGCCAGCAGTCGAAGATCGTCAATCTCCAGCACGCTTCCGGTCGGCTGATTGGGATTGGCGATCACAACAAGACTGGGTGAATGGCCTCGAATGGTCTCAGCAATTGCTTCCACATCAATCTGCAGCTTGTCGTCGAAAGAAATGCTCTTTATCTCGCCTCCGCACTTGGCCGCGAAGACGTCGTAGAGCCCGTATGAAGGATGTAGCGCAACCGCAACACCACCTTCATCCAAATACGTCTCGAAGACGAGCTGAACAGCCTCTGAAGATCCTGCTGTAATGGATACATTCTCGGGATCAACGTTGAGCCACTGAGCTATCTGAGCCTGCACGTGATCGGCATCGTGGTACGCGGCCAGATCGGTGGGGTCGATTTGCCGCAGGACCTCCTGCAGCCGATCTTCCTCCCAGCCGATTACGTCCTCATTGCGATCCATTCGCATTAGCCCAGTTCGGTCCTCAAAAGGCACGACTGTCCGGTGCACTCTGGAACTGCGAGCTGCGATCGGCGGAATGAACTGCCGAGTCATACCGTGATGCACCCGCGACATGGCGTGATGCCTTGTCTATTCATGGCTAGGTGCTGTTCGCGAAGGTGGCTGTATGCCGAACCCGTCCATAGACCTGATACCGAAACGTCTTCAATGCTTCCGGGGCTGAGGAAGGAGCGATAATCCACATCGCACGGATTCATCCGCCCGTCCCACCAGACAAAGGTTCGGCGCCAGAGGTCTGAGCAGGCTTCCTCGACTCCGTTTGGATCATTGTCGTAGGCGTTTTCCCAAGGGTTGTAGTCCACAAAGGCCACCTGGTCAACGAAGTCACTCCAGAATTCCTCAATAGCTGCATGATCTTGCCGCGCACGATCAAACGCCACACCGGACACTCGCGTGATCATGCGTGACTTCGGGTAGTCGCGCTCCTTGATTTCCATGAAGCGGCGGATGTTGCCCATCACTTTGTCAAAGTCACCATTGACGCGGAGCTGTGGGTAGGTCACTGGATCTGCAGCATCTGCTGAGAACACGAGGGTGTTGAGATCCGCCTGCAGAATGGCATGCGCTTTCTCTTCAGTCAGAAAGGTCGCATTCGTGTTCATTTTCAATCCAAGGAATTTGCCCGACGCGTACGCGAGCATCTCTTCAATGCCCTTCGTCAGAAGCGGCTCTCCCCGTGAAGCCATGGTGACAAAGTCGACGTTGCCCTCCAGCTCATCGACAACCCTCATGAACCGATCAAGGGGAATCTGCCCCATGTGGCCTTCCTTGGGCTTGGTCAAAAGGGGGTCGGTCTGGAAACAGAAGACACAGCGGAAGTTACAGATTGATGTCGGCTCAATCTGCACGCAGGGTGGAAAATCGTCCAACTCCTTTGTCACCGGAAAGATGTCGTAGCGGTAACGATGGAAAAGGTAACGACCCAAGTCTGCCTCCGGCAAGACGCTGATTTCCTGCTCCACATGAGGCCTCAGCCAGAACGCCGGAGTCACTGAGGGGTTCGGGTCCAAGAGATCATTTAGGGCTCGCGTCAAAATTCGCGTCTGGTATTCCGAATAGTTCCCAGCTGCAACCTTCGCTCGCTCCTTGATGAAACGGTCGGACAGGCTTCCCGGCGACTTGTTCGAACGGAGTGATCTCATGCTGTCGCCCTTACGATAGGGCTGCGGATTCAGCATGATTCTCCCCTGAGAGGTGGTTACGACGTGCCTAGTCTACTCATCTGGGGTCACGCTAATCCTCCTCCAACTGCCTTCCGGAACGTGATTCTTTGGCGCTCGTTCACTCCTGAGGGTGCCCCGTCTTCTTGGCTTTCACTACCTACGGAGACAACGGTTCGTCGCGAGAATCTGATTTCCGACTACAGAGATCTAATGCAGACGTTCGGGGAGTCAAAGGTGGGGACACAGGAACTAACCCACTTCACGCAGATCCGTCCAGGACTCAGTTATTGGTGGATGTCTCTACCGTCCATGCATTCACTAGAGGTGGCAAGCGTCCCATTCACCCTGGTGCGGATCATGCTTCTCGTACAAATCATCGCCGAAAAGCGTCCAGAAGCCCTCATCGTTACGGGACTCCCCCGAGATGTATCCAGGCTTGTTTATCGTTGGGCTCGAGCTCAAGGCATCACGGTGGACATCCAAAAGCAAGATTCTCGTGAGCGAGTGCGGCTTCGATCTCGTGTCGTTAGTAGGTTTCCCTCCTTGGCCGCCCTTCGCGTATTCACTGCACACCTGCAGGTGATCATTCGTGGACGGAATGACGCGGTCATGCAAGCAAATGGGTCTGATGTGACGGTTGTCGACTACACGGTTCCCAAGAAATCACCAGGACCACAGACTTCGCTGAATTCAACTTTTTGGGGTCCGCTACCGCAACTTCTGTCTGATCTCTCGATTTCTTCTAACTTCATTCATATGCCAGCTTCCCTAGCAACGGCCGAGAACATACTCGCTGACACCCAGGAGGCGCCGGTCACTAGCGAGAGTGGGAATCGGCATGCTCGCCTGTATTCCGCGCTGAACTGGAGAGTCTTCTTCAGGTCTCTGCAAGATTATTTTCGGCTTCGACGCATGGGGCGGTCGTTGCTCAAACATAAGCGAGCCTTCGAAGACGTCGGAGCTCAAATCCCTGTTGCTGAAGTACTTCGACCCGCTCTTTTGCGATTCTTTTTTGGACGAGATGCCGCCCTCAACTCTTTCACAATCAACTTATGGGATCGTTCGCTGTCCACATTGCCACCGCAGCGTCTTGGACTCTACCTCTTTGAAAACCAGCCGTGGGAGTTTGCTTTCCAAAGTTCTTGGAGACGAAACAACCACGGAACGTTGGTAGGGGTCCCCCATTCCACCCTGGTTGATTGGGACTTGCGCATATTCGGCCATGCGGAGTATTCGCTCGGAACCCTAGACAGCGATTCGATGCCATGGCCAGACTTTGTGGCGGTCAACGGCAACCTCATGAAGACTCGTGCTTTGCGCGCTGGATATCCCCAGCAGCGGTTACTCGAAGTTGAGTCTTTACGCTTCCAACGACAAGATCCCCTCGGCCCGCGCACGACAGACTACGCCCTCATCTTGGGGGAATACTCCACGATCTACAACGACTACTTGCTACACCAGACTCGAAACAAAGGGCTTACTCAAGAACTTCCCGCTGTATTCAGACCGCACCCACAAACGGGGCTTGGTGACCTGGATTCCGGGGATTTGGCAGGCATACGTGTGTGGGACGGTGACCTCGCTGAGGCACTCACCCATGCGGCCGTTGCGGTTGTGGGGAGTCACACCAGTGCATCTATTGATGCGTGGCTCTCGGGGGTACCCGTCTTGATTGTTGCTCATCCCGAGGCATTCGGCACGTGTCCTGCCGAGGGTCTACCAGGCGTCTCTTTTCTTTCAGATACTGACCCCGTACGGATGCATCCTCCGTCCTCTTCCTCTTTACCGGACACACGACACTTTCTGCATATATCTTCTGACCTTACTCGATGGCGACACGTAATACCGCAGCTACTGGATTGAGGACTCTGACATGACGACGCCAGTGCGCAGATTCGTAATTGTCGGATACGGCGGTCTCGCGAGGGAGCTACTCGACTCGTTGGCTTCTGCCGATTTTCGTCTGGGCAGTTACGAGTTCTCGGGCTTCGTCGCGCCAGATCCAACTGATTCAAAGCCAAAATCAGGAAGAGCCGGAAACGAGATCTTCCTTGAGTCGGAGTTCCTTGCACGACCATCGTGCAAATACTTCGTTCCAGCGATTGCCGACCCCTCTCGACGGAACATCATTGCCAATGAATATGAAGCTCAAGGACTCGAGCCTATTTCCTTCATCCACCCCTCTGCGCAGGTTAGTTCGGATGCATCCATCGGTACCGGAAGCATTGTTGGAATAGGAAGTTACCTCGGACCCGGATCAGTTCTTGGTTCTTATTCCGTTGTGGATCGGTACTCGTTGATCGGTCATGACGTCAAGGTTGACGACTTTTCTACAATTCATGCTGGAGCCAACCTCAGTGGTTTCGTGCAAGTTGCGTCACTGAGTGTCATCGGGGCCGCAGCCTGCCTTCTTCCACGCGTGCGAGTTGGACGAAACTCTGTGGTCGGAGCTGGCTCCGTGGTTACGAAGCATGTCCCCGACGCAACTACCGTTGTGGGGAATCCAGCCAGACCCTTGATTTCCGCTAAAGCCGAAAACATGTAGGTCGTCTCTCGCATCTCAGTGCCTGCCCGGTTGGTGGCGTGTCTCGAAGATACTTGGGCTCGCTCGCCCAAGGAACCATCAAGTTTCTCTTTTGCGAGAGAAGATCGGTAGCTTTAAGCCCTTGCTCAGTTATCAATCTGATTCCCGCAAAGAGCAGCGTGGGGATGAACCTGCTAGGGCGAGACAACGCAGTAACCTCAGTTCATGCGTCAGAGTCCGTCGCCACAACTACTCCTCGGCTTACCTCTCCGAAGAGCATTGCCGCTTTTGGGCCTTGCATTGCTTTTTCTTCAACTCTCATTCACTATAAACGCTTTTGGAGTTGCTCCAGAGGAACAATGGGTGTCATGGTCTCCAGATGGCGAGGTGATGGTGCTGAAGCGTGTCGAAGTGGACTTGCTTGAACGGCCCACTACATCGCTAGGTTTGGCTGGCTACGCAGGGCGGGAGAATTCTGTGTATTCCCGATTGGATCCCTCTAACACAAACCGTCTTGAAGAGCTAGCCCCTGAGACATTTACCGGGTATCGCAGCGAGGCCGGTGGCTATGCGCACATCGTTAGCTTCGCCTGGCGCAACCTTGGATGCAACTCATTGTCCTGTCTCCACTTTGCAAATGCCGGCCTTATGAGTTTGTCAGTCGTTGCAATTGCCATTGGCGTCGGCTTCCTGGGTAGTGCGGGATTGGGTTGGAGCTGGCTTCTAGCCTCTGCTTTCTCGCCATGGCTAACGTTGGCGGCACGCAATCTATTCTGGTCACCTTGGCTCTATTACCTTCCGGCCATCGCGACAATCGCCTACCTGCTAATCCGACACAGAGCACTGCGTATTGTGACCGCGGCCCTCGTTCCTCTCGCATTCTTTGTGAAGTTTTGGGGGTCGGGTTACCGTGAGTTCGTTACCATCTCCGTGATTGCAGCTTCAATGCCGGTGCTTGCGTGGCTCTTCGGGCAATCTCGCTTCGGAGGCCGGAGGGATTGCCTTATCCGCGTTGCGTGGGTGACCCTTAGCTCCATATTGGGTATGGCGAGTGCGCTCGCAGTTCACGCCTACTGGATGTCTGGCTCAATTCTCACAGGACTCAAGGAGATCTGGGAAGAGACCGTTTTGCGTCGCACGTACGGGGATCCTTCGAACTTCATCGGGGATTATGAAGCAGGGCTCACGTCTAACCCCATTTTTGTAGTCTGGCAATACATTTGGCCGGCCTGGTCAACCGATCTCTTCGCCTTCAGCTTTGACAAGAACGGCAGTTTGTTCACCATTGCAGTCGGTCCGCAGGCTTTTGCCCTAATTCTGGCTGTGGCCATCCTTGTCCCCGTATGGCGATTTGTCGCTCGCGACAGTTTGTGGATTCAAGATGCCGTGCTAGTCACTTTGGCGGTTTCTTCCACAGTCTTGTGGTTTTTCGCGGCGAAAGGCTATGCATACGTACACACGCATCTTCTCTTTTTCGTGTGGTATCTGTTCACGATTCCTGTTGTTCTCTTCACTGTTGGTCGATTCGTTACGCAACAATCACGACGTTACATTTTCAAAAATCAGGCCCACCGACTATAAAGACGCAACGACAAACGCATCTTGGCACTGGGCTGTAGTGCGCGCGTCTCGGTGCAGTAGGTGCATAAACCTCTGGCGCTGAAACAAAATTCCAACTCGTGATTTCAGTGCCCGACGACGATTGCCTATGCTGGCGTCATGCACAAGAACTCGTTGGATCTCATGTCGCTATTTTTCACGGGCTACCTCTCTAAATTCGGTGATCAATCTATCCGGGTCCTCGATGTTGGTAGTCAGGGTGTAGACGCCGATGCCCGCACTTACCGCCAACTGTTTGTGAGAGAGAACTGGCAGTACCAAGGCCTTGATATCGCCGAGGGTCCTAACGTTGACGTGTGCGTATCAGACCCATATGTTTGGCACGAGGTACCCAGTGATGCATTCGATGTCGTAGTCTCCGGTCAAACACTGGAACACGTTCCGTTTTTCTGGAATCTCGTTTATGAAGTTGGTCGCGTGCTGCGACCTGGTGGTCTTGCATGCCTCATCGCTCCATCGGGAGGTTACGAGCATCGGTACCCCGTGGATTGTTGGCGTTTTTATCCTGATGGCTTTTCCGCTCTATCTACTTGGCTTGGGTTTGAACTTCTCGACACTTTCACGGATTGGTCGCATTACTGGGGTGATTCCGTTTTGATTCTCAAGAAGCCCACATGGACTAGTGATGAGCGTCAAGCTTTCGAGCACAGATGGCATGTCGCCATGTCTCTTCTACCAGGCAGCCACACCTTCACCAACATCACGTTTGAGGCGACCGCAGAAGCAAGTGTTCTCGAGGCGTCACCCGAGGGAATTCTCAGCGAACTTGCGACTCACCGCAGCACCCTTTTGCGCACTGGCTTTCATCGGGTTCAACGTGCTGCCTTGGAGCTGCTCGGGCCGCGTATAACGCGCAGCGCCGTAGGTGTTCGCAATCAAGTGCGCTCAGGCAAAGCGCCATCTGCCAACTAGGCCGCGGTTCCTACGATTCACTACCCTCAAGACCATTACGCGTAAAGACGAAAATATGACTCTTCCTTTCGGGAAACTCTGCCTTGTTGGAGTAACTTAAGTCAAAACCACTCCTTCGAAATTGCGCCACGTAATCTCTCGGATAACCCTGATTGCGCTCGGAAAGGTCAAGAAGAACCCCGCTTCTAGCAACCCGACAAATTTCAGAAACAATCGGGAAGCTCGGATGAACCAGCTCGATAGTTGCGCCGTTGCTGTATACGTAATCCACCGCATTCGTTGCGAAATTCATAAGGTAGCGCTGGAATAAGTCATGTCGAATGTCGGCAACATGAAAGACCTGCGAATACTCGCAGGAAAAAAGATCTAGCGCGGCCTGACTCGCATCAACGCCGCATAGGTTGCGGTACCCCTCACCGTAGAGTTGTGCCATATCGGATCCACAATTGCACCCCAACTCCATTAAGGAATCTGTTGGTCGTGTGTACTCCAAGACCTTGTCAATGAGTAATGTCCTGTGGGTATGCAGATACTGTTCCGGATTCCATCTTGTGCCTGTGGAGGCCGCAGCCCACCCGCGAGCATCCTCAATCCTCGGCCAAAACCAGAGTGCCTTTGCAAACAGTCTCTGCGTGCTTGAGGGTTTGCGGCGAGGGTCGATTCCCAATACGCGATTGAAGTCAGCGTCGTAAACGATGCGGCGAAAAAAAGTTTTGCCAGCAACAAGCCTGGTGTTTCTGAAGACTTTCCACTCCATGTTGATTGAAGCTCTACCCCTCACGGTGGTAATGACCGTCACCTCAATCCCTAATCTCCCGACATCAATTCATCCCAATGCGCATCCAAGAAAGCCTGACCTATGGTTGGCATCGCGTAGATGCTGCCTGGTGGCCCTATTTCAGCCCTACGAAATAGTCCAACGTCGCGAGCTTTCTTCCAAAAAGCCTGCTGCTTCGCGTCTTTCAACGTCCATCCATTCAATTTACGCTGAAGAGCCTCATGTACGGTCCTTCGAATTTCCTCCGCTGTGTTGCGTTGAAAGCCTACGCCCCGTCTCTCATACTCGTTGCTCGTGTGATGCAGATACCCCATCATTTCCCCTAGGTTCAGTACGCGGCCGGAGGATTGATGCCTCAACAAGACCGGCGTTACATGTACTTCCGGGACTGGCATGAACGGCTCGAAGGGGATCAAATTTGTGACGACAGCTGGAACACCAAACGCGTACCCCAATTGATCGATTCCGGAGGCACTTCCAGCAATGCCAAGATAAGCGTGGGCGTAAAGGAAGACGTCAAGGAAATCGGACTGCTCTTCGCAAAATGGATAATCAATAAAGCGTTCGTGGTTTACTGGAAACACCTCTGACGCAGCCCGCCCCATACGCACAACCCAGAAACCTGCATCCAACAAGTCACGGACCATGGGCTCGTACGAAGCGATGTCGGGGTTCCGATAATTGTGATAACTCCAATCTCTATGTGGGGACACTTTCTGAAGGTAAGCATCGTCTCTTATGTGTAAGCAGACGTACTGGGTCGTCGGGACTATGCCAAATTTGGCGCATGCACGCCATCCCTCTTGGACCTCTTGTCGACTAAAGGCGAGTTGCGGTGCCTGTGGCCACAGGAGCCCTGTATGGACAATTCCACTTGAAGTCGGGCTTCCGCAAAAAAACGACTGCAGCACGCCTTGAGTTTGACTTCTTACGGTCAACTCATTCACCGCGGGCAGGAGCAGTTGAGCCATGCGAGAAACCCTGCAATCAAGCACACGAACAGTCGGTACAGACGGCCCAGCGCGCAAATACATCTTCCGCAACTGCTCATTACAGGCATCTGCAGGCATCAGAAAGACATTTGTAGATCTGATCTGTTGTGCTTCTTCGGAAACGATTAGCGCGAGAGCCAAATCGGTTTCGGAAATAAAATGACCGATCTTCTCTGATCGAATTCGTGCGAAGCGAAATCTCCGTACGGGTCGCATGACAAAAACCACAGAAACAAGCACCCACAACGTCGCGAGCTTACCGAATTGAGCGACGACGTATAAAAGGAATACCGCCGCGCCCTTGAGCACTGGATACCGCTTGATGAAAGCGGCCAGTGCCGAGTCTTTAAACACCCCCTAACACTAGCCACCGGAAACACTTGTCACAAAGTTCCAATAGACTCAGCAATTGATGGAGAGAGGTGGCTGTGTCTGACTCCGTTTTCTTGATTGCCGAAGCTGGCATCAACCACAATGGTGATGTTGATAAGGCTTTGGAGATGGTTGAGGTCGCCGCCACTTCGGGTGCTGACGCCATAAAATTTCAAACATTCACCGCTGATGCCTTGGTCACTGAGAATGCAAGTCTGGTTGACTACCAAAAGGGCACCGGCACCGCCAAATCCCAGCATGCACTGTTGCGCGATCTTGAGCTAAGCCGCGAAACTCACAAAATTCTCGCAGCAGAGGCACATCGACATGGGCTTGTTTTTCTTTCAACCGCGTTTGATCTCAGAAGTCTAGAAATGCTGGATTCGTTTAACGTACCGTTCCTTAAGGTTCCCTCCGGCGAAGTCACAAATTTTCCCTACCTACAGGAGGTCGGGCGACGAGGTAGGCCGATTTTCCTCTCGACTGGCATGTCAACTCTGCAGGAAGTCACCACTGCTATCGCAGTCCTTTGTGACACTGGTCTCGCCCGTCAAGACATCACAGTTTTGCACTGCACTAGTTGCTACCCAACCGACTACCGGTTCGTCCATTTGCGCGCCATGGTGACCTTACGAGATGCCCTCAATGTAAAGGTTGGTTATTCGGATCACACGCTAGGCCACGAGGTTGCTGCCGCGGCTGTCGCTCTCGGTGCTTCGGCACTCGAAAAACACTTCACACTCGATCGCGACCTGCCAGGTCCCGATCATCAGGCGAGTGCAGATCCGGGCCAACTCAGCGCGTACGTTGCTGCGGTTCGCAACGTCGAAAGGGCTCTTGGGAGTGAAACAAAGACTCCACAACCATGCGAGGAACAGGCACGAAAATTGGTCCGAAAGTCAATCGTTACATCAAGGCCCATTCGGGCCGGCGAAACCCTCACCCCTCACAATCTCACGACGAAACGACCGGGCACAGGGATATCCCCCATGACGTGGAATGAAATTCTAGGGCAGACAGCTGCACGAGACTTTGACGAAGACGAGATTCTCGAGACATGAAAACTGTATGCGTCGTTTCTTCAAGTCGAGCAGACTACGACCTCTTACGGGGAGTAATCCAAGGTGCACTGGACTCCAAATCCTTAGATTTGCAATTGATCATCACAGGTATGCATCTTGATTCCGCCTTTGGTGACACGTGGAAGGTGGTCGAGGCCGACGGCTTCCCAATTTCCTGGCGTGTGCCAATGCTTGACGACTCCGACGATGGTGCCGGAGTTTCTCGGGCTATTGGCCGAGGAGTGCTCGGCTTCACGGACGCTCTTGAGGAGCTCTCGCCCGACTTAATTCTTCTCCTGGGAGATCGATTCGAACTACTCTCCGCAGCTGCTTCGGCGCTCGTAATGAGAATTCCGATCGTGCACATACATGGTGGAGAGTCAACCGAGAGGGCATTCGACGAAGCAATCCGACACTCCATCACCAAAATGTCGGCCCTACATTTTGTTGCAGCTGACGCTTACCGACAGCGAGTGATTCAACTAGGGGAGGACCCAAAAACTGTTCACGTGGTCGGCGGACTAGGCGTTGACGTAATAGCGCAGACATCGCTGATGACGTCAACAGCGCTCGAAGAACAATTGGGTATTTATTTTCTCGACAGAAGTCTGTTGGTGACATTTCATCCCGTTACTTTGGACTTTTCTTCCTCAGAGGATCAACTTCAGGAACTGCTTGCTGCTTTGAAAGAATTTACTGACACAACGATCATCATGACGAAACCCAATGCCGATACCGAGGGACGTCGCCTGATCGACATGCAAGCAGAATTCGCGCGCCAAGTGGAGCACGCCCACGTCTTTGCCTCTCTTGGAAATCCAATGTACCTATCCTGTCTAAACGCAGTTGACGTCGTGGTGGGAAACTCTTCCAGTGGGCTGCTGGAGGCCCCTTCATTAGGCATCCCAACTGTGAACATTGGAGGTCGTCAGGCTGGTCGTCTGAAGGCGACAAGCGTTATTGATTGTGAGCCTGAGCGATTCGCCATACATCAAGCGATTGATCTCGCATTGACGCCTGACTTCAGACAAAGGAGCCAAAACACGATTAACCCCTACGGCAAAGCAGGTGCCAGCAAAAGAATTATCGAAGTGCTTGAGAGGGTGGATCCGTCAGACTTCACTTTCAAGCCCTTCTATGATCTATCGGTCAATCCAAAATAGAGTTTCCCTATGTTGGTGTTGGAACAGTGTTGAGGAAGCGGCTGCAAAGCGAATCAAAAACTTACGACGCGATCGTGTGTGTTCAGGGTTTAGGTTTCGTTGGCGCTGCCATGGCTTTGGTCGTGGCGTCTGCACGCCGCGATAATGGCACGGCTAGGTATCTAGTAGTCGGCGTTGATCAAGATACCGAATCAGGCCGGGCACGAATTGAAGCTCTCAGTCAAGGGGATTTCCCCTTTCCCAACACCGATCCCATGCTCCAAGAGCAACTACAACAAGCCATAAGTGTGGGGAATCTCTATGCGACCCACGACGAGTCAGTATTCCAGTGGGCAGACGTGGCACTCGTGGACGTCCAACTGGACGTTGACTTTTCGGTTGCGCCGCCCGAAGCAGATCTTGGTTCATTCAAACGAGCAATCCGCACGCTGGGTCAACATATGCCGTCGGGTAGCTTGATTATCGTTGAAACAACAGTGCCACCGGGCACTACCGTCAATGTGGTCGCTCCAACCTTGGCATCCTGTCTGCAAGATCGCGGTCTGCCACACGATGCAATTCATGTCGCTCACTCCTATGAGCGTGTGATGCCTGGTCCCAACTACTTTGATTCAATCGCAAAATACTGGCGAGCATTCGCCGGAATGAGCAGTGATTCTGCGGCTGCTTGTTCTAAATTCCTGGAGACCATCGTTGACGTTTCTAATTTTCCGCTCACCGAACTATCAAGCCCAACGTCATCAGAGACAGCCAAAATCCTAGAAAACAGCTATCGCGCCATCAACATCGCGCTGATGGATGAGTGGGGTCACTTCGCTGAGGCAATCGGTATTGACTTGTTCGAAGTTATTCAAGCAATTCGAGTTCGTCCCACACACTCGAATATACGACAGCCAGGCCTGGGTGTCGGCGGTTACTGCCTGACCAAGGATCCCTACTTCTCTGCCATTGCGCTGGAAAAGTTTTTTCCGCAGGCCCAGGTGAATTTTCCATTGACTACGCGTGCAATGAAGATTAATGAGGAAATGCCTGAATCAACTGCAATACGTCTTCGGGAGTTAATGGGGGGTGACTTGAAGAACAAACATGTTTTGGTGATGGGTGCTAGCTATCGTGGTGATGTAGGCGATACCCGCTACTCACCTAGTGAGACGCTCACAAGAATGCTCATGAATGCTGGTGCAAATATTCGTGTGCACGACCCGCTCGCCACTACATGGGATGTTCCTGAAATTCCCATTGAGCACGAGATTCCAGATCCCATGTATTTTGATGCCGTGGTCTTCGCAACCCCTCACTCAATTTTTCAATCCATCAATCTTGCCTCGTGGTTTGGTCACCACCGTCCCTGGATACTGGACAGCAACAATGTGCTCAGCGATGACCAACGTCATTACTTGACCGGCAGTAACGCAAACAAATTCGTCAGTGTCGGTCGAGGGTAATTGTGAAGACAATTCTGATCACTGGCGGCGCAGGCTTTATCGGATTTCACTTGGCCCGAAAATTGATTGATCGTGGGGACCGTGTTGTTATTGCCGACAATTTTTCTCGTGCAAGCCTAGATCCACATCTTTCCTCTTTGGCTAGACATCCTCATTGCATGCTAAAGAGTGTGGACTTGACCCAACGGCCCCCTTTGCCCGCAGACGCCGACACGGTTGTTCATCTAGCGGCAATTGTGGGGGTGCAAAATGTCATGGCACAACCCATGGAGGTTCTAAGCACGAATGTCACTGCATTGAAGGAAGTCCTGGCTCAAGCATCACAGTTTGAGAATCTCCAGAACTTTATTTTTGCCTCCACTAGTGAGGTCTACGCCGGGAGCGTAGCTACGGAATGTGCCCAGATACCAACGCCGGAAGACACTCAGCTCACGATCACCGATCCGGGAGATCCGCGCGCAACGTATATGTTGTCGAAAATTTACGGTGAGGCGATGTGTTTGTCCTCTGGTCTGCCCGTGACCGTCGTTAGACCACACAATATTTATGGGCCTCGCATGGGCCTCGCACACGTTATCCCTGAATTGTTACGGCAAGCTTGGTTCGCGGATTCTGGGTCGTCTCTCTACGTGGCTTCCGTGGAGCACAGTCGAACCTTTTGCTTCATAGCGGATGCCGTGAACTATCTGATTGCTATCCTTGACCGTCCAGGTACCGGCAATATCTACAATCTCGGAAGGCAAGAACCAGAGGTCTTGATCGGTGATTTAGCGCAGCAAATCATCGAAATTACAGGCAAGCGCTTGACAGTTGAGGCTTTGCCAGCGACTCATGGATCACCTGCACGTCGAGCCCCCGACATGCGGTCTCTAATTCAACTCACTGGCATACAACCTGTCTGCGATCTCAGATCTGGAATCCAGCACACCTTAGATTGGTATAGAAAAAATGTGTTTGTGCACGGCGAGGGAGAATCTCAATGATGCCTATCGCTGCACCTGACCTTCGAGGCAACGAAGCGAAATATCTCAACGAGTGCATTACTTCATCTTTTGTCTCATCAGTCGGTCCTTTCGTTGATCGATTGGAATCTGAGGTATCGCTAGCGACAGGATCGAGCGCATCCGTGGCAGTGCAATCCGGTACCGCAGGACTACATCTAGCATTGACCGCTTGTGGGGTTAAACGTGATGATCTGGTTGTCATTCCCACTTTCACATTCATTGCGACTGCCAATGCGATCAAGCACTGCGGCGCAGTACCATGGCTATTTGATATCGACCCCTCGTCGTGGACTCTTAATCCAGACTTAGTCGAATATGAATTGCGGCAGCAATGCAAATCTGGACCGCAGGGACCTGTCCTTGGGATGACGGGGCAACGTGTCGGAGCCCTCATGCCCGTGTACCCCTTAGGGCTGCCTGCTGACATGGCCCCTTTTGCAAAGATATCGGAGGAGTTTGGAATTCCGCTAATTGCAGATGCCGCCGCCGCGATCGGAGCCACTTACCGTAATCAACCCATCGGCTCGCTAGCGATGCTCAGCGTTGCATCCTTCAATGGAAACAAGACGATCACGTGTGGCGGTGGGGGAGCACTTTTCGGGATGGACGAAGATTTGTTGGATTACGCCCGGCATCTCAGTACAACTGCCCGAGTTGGACAGGCGTATGACCACGACAATGTCGGATACAACTACCGAATGACCAATCTACAAGCAGCAGTTGGCTGCGCTCAATTCGAAAGATTGCTGCTACTTCTAAAACGAAAACTAGAAATTCGACAGACTTACGATCTCTACGCACAGGCTGCTGACAACAACGTCCGTGCATTTCCAAGTCCTTCTTGGGCTCAATCTGCTAATTGGCTTTCCGGCTTTGTACTGGAGTCATCTCAGGAAACCCGCGAGGTCATAAGGCAACTGCACAAAAGAGGAATCGGCGCTCGTTCATTTTGGAAGCCAATTCACCAACAAGAGCCGTATCGAAATTCGCCGCAAACATCATGTCCAGTAAGCGATGAAATCTGGAATCGCATCTTGACGCTGCCCAGCTCAACTTCCTTAACGGACGAGGACCTCAATAATGTTCTTAGGACCTTCGAATTAGCCAGACGCGACGTCACCTAACCCCCGATTTAAGCCGCGTATACTTTCACTCGTGACTGGTGACGTCTTCCCCACTGCGAGTCGTCGTCGGACGGATCTCGACCGCCTCACTATTGGCGCCGATGCTCAAATTCAGGACGGCATCACAGCAATTGATGCGGGTCGTGCCCAGATTGCTCTCGTTGTCGATCATCAGGGACGCCTTGTCGGAACGTTAACCGATGGTGACATCCGTAGAGGACTGCTTCGTGACCTGACGCTTGAAGATTCGGTCGCCAAGGTCATGCATTGTGATTTTGGAAGCGTTGACCGAGGAACATCTGATCATGAAGCTCTGGGCATCATGCGGCTGAGGCGCTACCACCAAATGCCGGTTTTGGATGACGACGGACGCGTCACGGCACTGATCGTTCTGGAAGATCTCCTCTATCCCCCCCGACTCGAAAATCCGGTGCTGTTGATGGCAGGGGGCAAGGGGGAAAGATTACGACCACTGACGAGTGATCTTCCAAAGCCCATGCTGCCTCTTGGAAGCACACCCGTACTTGAAGTCATTCTAGAGAAATGCATCGCCTCCGGCTTGCATCAATTCTTGATCTCCGTCGGCTATCTAAAAGAGCAGATTATTGAATATTTCGGGGATGGATCGGAGTGGGGCGTGGAAATCTCGTATCTTGAGGAACAGAGACCACTCGGAACGGGTGGAGCTCTGGGACTAATTGACGATCCTTTAACTTCGCCGTTGTTGGTAATTAACGGTGATGTCGTCACTACCGTGAATTTTTCAGAACTACTAAATTTTCACCTTCGACAAAATGCCACGGCCACCATTTGCATTCGCTCTCATGAGATACACATACCCTTTGGCGTTGTCGCGACAGATGGAGACCTACTGCAACATTTTGAAGAGAAGCCCGTGGTGCGTCGCAACGTCAATGCAGGAATTTATGTATTAAATCCATCGCTCGTTCATGGGGTGCCTAGAAACACATATGTGGATATGCCCGAATTGCTACAAAGACAAGCGGCTTCTGAGGACGTTTATGTTTTTCCGATTCACGAATACTGGTCTGACATTGGAAACCACGATGCGCTTCAGCAAGCTCAATCGGAGTGGCCGTGAGTATCGTCGGACTCATTCCCGCCCGCGGTGCATCGCGGGGGCTCTCCCGGAAGAACCTGCGACCAATCAATGGGATCCCACTAATTGCCTGGTCCATACGGGCGGCACAAAAAAGTGCAGCACTGAATCGCATCATCGTTACTACGGATGACCCCGAAATTGCTGACGTGGCTTTGTCCTACGATGCAGAAGTCCCCTTCATGCGACCCGCTGCACTAGCGACAGACGAGACTCCAGGGATCGCTCCCGTTTTGCACGCCATAGATCAACTCCCCGAGGCGAGCCAGATCTTGCTGCTGCAGCCAACCTCACCGCTACGCACCAGTAGCGATATTCGCGGCATTATTTCTTTCTGCAGCGAGGCTCAGGCCCCGTGTGCAGTATCAGTGACTCGAAGCAACCAACACCCAGAGTGGATGTTCAGGAAGACACCAACCGGTTGCTTCGCTGTCGACAAGAACTTTTCCGTAGGTACTCATCGGCAACACCTCGCCGAAACGTTCACAATTAACGGTGCGTTGTACCTCGCAGACTCCTCATGGCTACGAGCGAAGAAGGCGTTCATTACGCCATCGACTCTCATGTACGAGATGCCGCCAGAGCGGTCTCTTGACATCGATTCCGAATTTGACCTTCGTGTTGCTGAATTGCTACTCACAGAAGAAACTCCGACGCCTCCGACTTTCGAACAATAATGCTGTCTCCGACGATCAGGGCGCTCAGTTCAGTCTGAAGAAAAAGGTCGAGCGCCTCGTGTGCGGTATTCACAATTGGGGAGCCGTGGAAATTCAGTGAGGTGTTGAGCACTGCGTAAATTCCAGTCTTGTCACCGAACGCCTTAATGATTTCTTCATACTCAGGGTTGACTCCGGTCCCAACAATGTGGGGTCGACAGGTGTGGTCGTGTGGATGTAGAGCCGCCTTCAGCGCAACCTTTCCCAGCTCGGTCGCATGACAGGTATTGGTCATATAGCTGTAGGCCTCTACCGAAGCATCAAGCACGAGGTAATCATGAGCCTTCTCTTGCAAAACTGATGCAGCGAAAGGCATCCAAAAATCGCGGCTTTTCACCTGATCATTTATTCGGATTTTCGAATCCAAATTCGCCGGATGGGCAAGGATGGAGCGGTTGCCTAGAGCGCGGGCGCCGAACTCAGCCCTGCCAACTGCGCGGGCGACGATACCGCCCGAGGCCAACACTTCAGCTGCTACTGAGACCACGTCTGATGACACAGCGAATCGTGGATCGTCCCTGATCCCCTCCAAAGCTTCACGCGCGGCCCTCGAAGAAATTTCAGGCCCCAGATACGCGTCTGAGAGAGCGGCTGTACGAACGGTCATTTCTTGTGAACTTTTGCGGGATCCAAGTCCGTTCGCCCACGCATACAGCGCCCCCATCGCTTGAGACGAGTCATCTGGTGACGGAGGTACGTAAAACTCGCGCACCCTTGGATCCGCCGCCATTATCCCGTTGGCCTTGACGTTCATGCCCACACCTCCGGCCAAGCAGACGACATCGTGCTTTGTCTCCTCCAAAACATTCGACATCCACGTGCTTACGAGTTGTTCGGTATAAAGCTGTAAACCCGCAGAAACAGCGTCAAATCTGAAGCCTTCCAACTGATCACGCACTGAAAAATACAGATCAGGTGGGTGTTCGACGTTCCGAAACTCAAGATTGTCTACTGACTGGTACGACCGAAACAAATCCAGAACAGGCTCCGCGTACTTGTAGTCACCATACGGGGCCATCCCCATAACCTTGTATTCATGCTCGTTCGACTTCATTCCGAGAATCAGCGTCACATATCGGTACAAGCGGCCGATGATGAAATTATTACCCTCTACGATCAGCTTCGCCACCATCGAATCATCTGACGACGTCTCGTAAGAGAAGGCCGTGTAGTTTCTATGATCTCCGAACGCATCAAGTGTCACCACCAACGCACTTTTCCCAACATGGGGAGAAGCGAAATACGCGTAGGCAGCATGACCTTCGTGGTGGTCAATGAAATGAACGTCTGCAGGGTCACTTCCGAGATGCTGGCACACAACCTCGCGTCGTATTGATTGGCCGTAGGCTTCCATTTCACTATTAGACGCGTGATCATTCCCGCTGCCAATCCTGTCAACCACTTGCTGCCAATACTGCCGACCGGGGTACTGATCTAGATCAAGTTTTTCCGCCATGGCCACGACTTGACTTACACGCGTGCCATCCATGATCCGGGGTCTCCAAACACGGTACTGCTCATGAACTAAATCCTGGACAGAGTACGTGGAATAGTGACGGGTGAGGGCGTACGAAGGTGCCCACGCCGTCGATATATAGCAAACTGCATCTACGTCCGATTTCTTGAGCCCCTGCGAGTCCAAAAGGAACTCAATTGCCTGTTTGGGGTAGCGTTCATCATTCTTTACTCTTGAGAAGCGCTCCTCGCTGACGCAACCGACGATTTTCCCGTCAATCATGAGGGCAGCCGTTGAATTTTGCTCCCAGTTCAAACCGAGAGCTACACGTCCCGGCGCCGCGTCGAACTCCACTGCCACCCACCTTTCTTTCCGCCTAAATTCTCAAATCAGGGCGCCTTCTTTGGCCCTCGGAGATCCTGCTCTCAAGCAACAACGGTAGTCTACGACGGGGTTCGAAGGCGATTAGCGGAGGTCCACTTGGGCGAAATGCAGCGATGCGAACGTTGTCTCTTGCCAGAGACCCACGAAACCATCACCTTTGACGAATCTGGCATCTGCAATATTTGCAGACAACAGGAATTGAAGCAGACTCAACTCGATTGGTCAGCCAAGAAAATTGAACTCGACGCACTGGTCAATGCATATAAGGGTTCAGCAGACTACGACTGTCTCATTCCATTCTCTGGCGGTAAGGACAGCACCTGGACCTTGTACTACCTTGTTAGGGAATACGGACTCAAGCCGCTCGTAGTGCGTTTTGACCACGGCTTTATGCGACCCAATCTCCAAAGAAATGTCGACCGCACATGCCGGGCCTTGGGTGTGGATATCATGACTTTCACCCCAAATTGGCACGTCGTGCGCCGGCTGATGCTCCAGTCGTTCCTCGATAAGGGCGACTTCTGCTGGCACTGCCACACCGGAATCTTTTCTTACCCCATGTGGATTGCACTGGAGAAGAAGATACCTCTGGTGTTTTGGGGTGAGCCGTCGGCTGAATACACCGCATACTTTTCGTACGATCAGGTAGAAGAAGTGAACGAGCAACGCTTCAACCGATACGTCAATCTCGGTATAACAGCTGAAGATATGTATCTTCGACTGGGGGGCGACGTCGACCGACGCGACTTGAAGCCGTACTCGTATCCACCACTGTCGGATCTCTTGGCGCTCGGCTACCGATCAGTGTGTTTAGGTTCGTACATTCCATGGAATCCGCAGAAACAGTCAAACATCATTAAGGAAGAATTGGGCTGGGAGGGTGACCAAGTCGAAAACGTTCCTGCAGAATACGACTACGAAAAAATTGAGTGCTACATGCAAGGCGTAAGGGACTACATCAAGTTCATTAAACGAGGGTACTCCCGACCCTCACACCTAGCTGCTCTCGACATCAGAAATGATCGCATCAGCAAGGACGACGCTCGAGTCATGATTAAGCAATATGAAGGACGACGGCCGCCAAGCCTAGACATATTTCTCGACTTTGTCGGATTGAGTGAGGAAGAGTTCTTGGAGGTCGCACTCAGTCATCAGGTATCTCCGAACAACCACGATGCACGCACCACAGAGCTGGGAGAGGCCACGTCGGACTTTCTTGAGTGGAATCGAGCGGCGCCGATGCCACGGACTACTAGCTTGCCGGTGCTCCACGAATGGCGAGGATGCAGCGACTGCAATTCCTCAGGTGGGTTTTGCGACGGGTGAACGCACTCACCGTTGGTATTGTTGACTATCAAGCGGGGAACGTAGCCTCTATGCGAAGTGCGTTCCAGTACTTGGGAGCGCGCGCTCTGATGATCAAGGTCCCTTCTGATGCCGACTCCGTATCGCATATCGTTCTTCCAGGCGTCGGTGCATTCGGTCATTGCCGCCGTCAACTCAATGATTCTGGGCTTGTACCCTTTCTCGAAAGGTGGACTCTGGTTGACAAGAAGCCTCTTTTGGGAGTTTGCGTAGGCCTGCAACTCTTGACTCAATCTAGTGACGAATCTCCGGAAGAAATTGGTCTTGGTTGGATTCCTGTGAAGACTCATAAGCTCACCGGCAACAACAGTAAGAACCGCGTTCCACATGTGGGGTGGAATGACGTGGCGTTTTCGCCTTCATTTGACTATCCGCATGAAGGTAAGCGGGACTATTACTTTGACCATAGTTTCGCTGTAACGGATTCACCACCCAACACCCCAACTGCAATGTGTGATTACGCAGACGGTTTTGTGGCCGCCTTGCGTAGGGATAACATCTACGCAACTCAATTCCATCCTGAAAAGAGCCAGCGCTCAGGCCTTGACTTTCTCACATATTTTCTCATGAGTAGCTAGATGTTGAAGCGTCGAATCATCCCAAAAATTCTCATTGACGAGCGTGCAGTGGGTGGGACATTGGAATTCGTGAGCATCACAACACAACGCTTTTCCTCGGTTCGAATTGTTGGCGATCCTATTTCGCAAGCAAAACTTTTCGAGTCTCAGTTAGCAGACGAGTTAGTCGTGCTCCAACGGAACAGTAGCCAGTCAGGCATATCAGAAGGTTTCAGAACTCTTTTGTCTCGCTTGGCGAATGAATCCTTCATGCCCCTCGCAGTCGGCGGCGGAATCAACTCGGTCGACAAAGCCAACTACCTAATGTCTGCCGGTGCAGATAAAGTCATCATTGGGTCGGCGGCGCTTACGGACCCCAGCCTCCTCTCCTCTATTGCTTCCAGATTCGGGTCTCAAAGCATCGTCGTCTCTCTCGATATTGAGAGCCACGGGCCTGATCGGTACAACGTCATGACAGGTGCAGCGCGATCGCAAGTGGCCGGTGATCTTGACGACATACTTTCTCGATGCGTATCTCAAGGAGCTGGTGAACTCCTCTTGACAGACATCACGCGGGATGGCCTTGGAGAAGGTTTAAACCTGAGCCTCGGGGCCTACACAACCGACCGCATTGGAATTCCCGTGATTTTGTCGGGTGGGGCAGGCACACCACTTCACTTTGGGGAAGCGTTTCAGTTCGCCTCAGTTGATGCAGTATCGGCAGGCACTTTCTTCAGTCGCCGTGATCAAACTCCAATAGAGGTTCGAGCTCACATGATGAATAGCGGAATTCCAACGAGGAACATAACGTGAGGGTTCCAGACAGTTTTGAGGATGACTTTTCGTCCGAGCAAATCATTCTCTTTCCTCTCACCGAGGAGAGTATGTCGCCTTCCTATCCAGATTGGCTGAATGATCCACACGTGAATCAATTTCTTCTTGGAGAGCGGTCACGACAGACAAAGAAGTCGTGCAGGGTCTTTATACGCGATTGCCAGATAAGTCCAGATGTGCTCCTTCTCGGCATACGAGCATCGCTACAGGGACGTCTAGCTCACGTAGGGAACGTAAAATTTTCTAGAATTCGCACCGACCACAAGACAGCCGAAATTGGCTTGCTCATCGGGGAGAAGTCACTGTGGGGAAAGGGTTTGGGCCGTAAGGCTCTTCAGGATGCCCGGCTCATTGCGCGTAGCTTTTTGACTCTTCGGAAGCTTACGGCCGGAATTCTGGCAACAAATGAGGCAAGCCAGCGAACGTTCTCACATGCTGGTTTTACAAGCATCGGAGTCCGTCGAGGCCAGTTTCTGTTAGACGGCAGCCCTGAAGACGAAATTCTTATGGAGAGCTTCGTGTAGATTCCACTCAATAATCTGCCAATTGAGCGCGTCAAGAGATTCGTATTCCGACGATGGCAGTTCCTTTCTCTCCTGATTCAATCGAAGGAGGGTTTCGAGACTCAGAGGACCACACCTCTTTGTGAACACGTGACACTCTCAATTTATCGTATGCCCTCACTCCTCGGGCATCCGGAAGCCAGAGTGCGGTTGAGAGTACTTCCTAGTCTCCGTAAATCCGAATTCTTGGCTTTCTCTCCGCTACTTGAGCAACTGACGGAATTTTCCACTCAGGTCCGTAAAGAGATTTCAGTCTTTGCTCGTAGCATGGGCAGATCGGGAAGGCTTTATCAAATACATCTGCTGTCAACATGCGGGCACCTGGTACACCCAGGGCCTTGTCTGACAGACATAGACACTCACCCCCATACGAAACATCACACAGGACAGGATTTCCAAGGCGTCCCCTGAATCTAGAGATGGGCTGATAGTAAACATGTATCCGATCCTGAAGTTCTCTCAAAACCGTAAACTGCTTAGTCTGTGCAAGCTCTTCAACTACGCGAACGGCTTCATCTCTGTTTAGAAACATGACATCAACATCTGAGGGCCTCCCCGCAAAAGCGCCCTGCCGCACGGCTCCCAAAAGAGTGCCAGCATCCAAGAAATACTTGGCTTGCAGGCGCTGCGCTGACTGATCGAACTCCAACAGAGCGACATATGCCGGCACCTGACGAGTGCACACGTGCCACAAATGACGACGACACTTGAGCCACAGCGCGGCAAGGTAATCCGCCCTTGGTGATCGAGCATGACGGAGCACCAATGATTTGAATTTCCAGGTCGCGGTACCGAGGAGCGACATGTGGTCTTCGCTCACGAAACCGATACCCTTCTGTTCGTGGCCCAAAGCACCAGACGCGACTATGGTCTTATTTGGATTACTGGCTTGTCCGGTGCGGGAAAGTCTACGGTATCTCTCATTCTCAGAGATAAGTTTCTATCTGAGGGTGTGCAGCCAATCGTTTTGGACGGTGATGCTCTTCGTGAATGCCTGAATGCAAAAGGAATGTTCTCATTTCAGCAGAGATTGGACCTCGCGAAAACTTACTCACGAATAGCCACCTTGCTGGTGCAGCAGAAGCATCTCGTAATCGTGGCGACCATGTCTCTTTTTCGTGAAGTGCACAGAATGAATCGCCAGTCGCAGCATCCATATCTTGAAGTCTTTCTTGATTTACCCATTACAACGCTGCGTCAGCGGGACACTAAGGGCCTTTACGGAAGTGATGATGCAGGAGCAGTGGCCAATGTCGGCGGCTTGAACCTTGACTTAGAAACTCCACTTAATCCTGATGTGCACATTACAGACCCGACTTCTGATCCCGACTCTCTGGCAGAACTCATCTTTCAAACATTCTCCAACCTGCCCTGAGTCCCATGCAGAATTTTGGCGCGCCGAGAACGCTCAAGTGTGTTTCATAAGCACTCTCTGACCCACTGCGACAACAGATTACTTGAAATCGGTTCCGAAAAATTCTGGCTCCGCGAATATTGCTGAACTTCGTGAAACCGAATATCGCCTTCACTCACTCCAGCTACACGGAGCGCATTTTGCGTCTGACCAACTCTTAACATCTCTCGAACTCGACTTTCAGTTTCTTCCACTGAAGAATGACCCAGCACTGCGGATAGAGTCGTGTATCGGTTGGGGTCGCATGCAACCACATAATTCCAAATAGCTGGAAGCAGAAAAGAGCAAGCGTGTCCATGCGGTACTCCCCAATTTAGGGTCAGCGCGTACGACACGGCGTGGGCGATTGACGTTCGGGTTTGCTGTATTGCTATGCCAGAATGTGTGGCGGCCCACTGAATCTTTCGCAGTGTCATGGTGTCCCGGGCCCCCTGAAGAAATGTAGGGCCATAGTTGAAGATGTTTCGGAGGGCAGCACAGGCATGCGCTTCAGAGAATTCGGAAGCGTCCGAATTCCACAAAGATTCTAGAGCATGGCTCATGGCATCAAGCAGAGGTGGGGCAGCCACTTCGTTTGGTAGTGAACAAAGTGCACTTGGGGTGAGTAGGGCATGCGATGGAGTCAGCGATGCGTATTCCACAGAAATCTTTTTTCGACTACTCCGGTCCCAGACCGTCGCAAAGGAGGTGGCTTCGGACCCAGTTCCGGCTGTCGTTGGGATCGCAACAATCTTCGGCGTGAATCCTGTGGCTACCCTTTCCTTGTGTGCAAGCTCAGTTAGAGAGGTCGCACTTCGGTGTGCGTGTGCTGCTGCGAAGACCTTTGCTGCATCAATGCAACTGCCACCCCCCATAGCGACGATATGGTCGAGTGTGGAGCCTCTGAAGTCTTGAAGACGTGATTCCAGCCACTGCACCGAGGGTTCAGACTCGACCGGGCTCACCAGTACCTTGGCAGAAGGAGCAAACTCTTTCACCACTGGACCCAAAGACGGATTTGCGGCCGCCGACCTAGAAACAATGAGCGCGTACTCACCAGCCCCCAAGATTGCCTTAAGTTCTGCGGACAAGTTTTCTACTAGGTGGATATCAGTCACTACCTGAAACCTACTAATGCTCATGAACCCTCATTCGGAACTCGTGCAGAATCTCTGAGGGAGTAGAGGCTGGCCGGGGAAGTTTCATTGAGGGATTAGACTCCAACTTCACCTCCACAAACCGTGCACCCTGCACCTGAGTCATTTCGCTCACTACTTGCCGCAACTTGTGTGGACTCGAGCAAGTGACAACATCTTTGAAGCCGAAGATTCCTGCGAGAGCACCGAAGTCGCAGTCGGGCGCAATTGTCGGGTGACCCCCAACAGATTGATGTGTCCCATTATTTAAGGCAATGTGCAATAAGCGCGTAGTCGACAATTCTGAGGCTCTCGCTAGTGCCCCGGTGTGCATAAGAAGACTTCCGTCACCGTCTAGGCAAACTACTTGCAAATCTGGCCGTGTTAAAGCAAACCGTGCAGCCACAGCGAAGGTATGTCCCATGCCTCCTAGCAACGGAAAAACTCTTGATTGGTCCACAAGCCCATTCTGCGCGCATGCCATAAGGAGACGCGATGAGAATCCAGTTGCGCTGAAATAGAAGGCTTCATCATGAGCAGCTTCAACAACGGCTTCCACGAACTCAATGGGCTGCACCGAAAGGCGCTTCAATTTCTCTTCACCTGAATTCAGCGAGCCGATAACTCCTGGCGGTACTAACAGGGCCACAGGCCCATTAGCGCGATGTACATGCTCAACTGCTTCTTCTACGTCACGGGAAGCGTCTTCTCGCATCACGTAGGTGGGGATGCTCATGTTTTCCAAGAAGTCAATTGTAGATTTACCCATAACAAGATGCTGTGGCTCATCTGGAGTTCCCGGAAATCCCCGCCAACCAACTAGAAGAAGGACTGGAATTCCAAATACATCGTGATGAGCAAGTGATGACAGTGGATTCAATGCATTAGTTAAACCGGAATTTTGCATATATACACAGGCTGGCTGGCCGCTTGCAAGGAAGTGACCAATGGCCTCAGCCACTGCACTACCTTCACTGGAACACACTGCGCCCACGACTTCCGTCTGGGGCTGCAAGATTAAGTGACCAAAGCCGTTCAGAGTCGAATCAGGAACACCGAAGAAAGCGGTAATTCCCCTCTTTGTAAGGATAGATAAAACAGCATCAGGGGAGTGGGGCACTTTAACCGTCTACGAGTTTGAGGATGTCTGAGACGGGGGCCAAACTCGTTTCGAGAAATTCCGCTTTCCCATCGCGCAATATCTTATCGGCAGCGCCTAGCATTGCCGGGTACGCCGCACGAATTAGATGATTAGCATAGATGACAAGATCCACACCCCATTCGGCTAAATCATCCTCTGCCATGTGACTAAATGCGGTCGGTACCACGACAAGGGGTTGGCCTGCGGAGAAAGTCGCATAGCTGCGAGCAAACTGTTCAATCTCAGTCGTATCACTCTTACTGGAGTGGATCATGATTCCGTCGGCACCAGATTCCAAATAGATCATAGCTCGGTTCAATGCAGATTCAATCCCCTCACCTGCAATGAGACTCTCAATGCGCGCTATCAGCATGAAATCCTCCGAAAACACAAATTCTCGCCCGGCCCTTAGTTTTTCGCCAAATTCACGCGGGTCTAATTGCTCTTGCCTAACCGCGGTGCCATACAGAGAATTTCGCTTTAATCCTGTTTTGTCTTCAACAATTGCTGCCGAAACACCTAAGCGCTCTAGCGTCTTCAGGGTAAATTCGAAGTGCTCTACCCGGCCACCAGTATCAGCGTCAAAAATGAAGGGTTTCGTCGTCACTTCCAACATTTGATTAAGAAGATTAATGCGGTCAGATACATCAACAGATTCAGTATCGGGGCGCATTTTGGTTACAGACTCCGTCAAACTACTTGCCCAAAGCCCGTCGAATTCTCTGAACCTTCCTTCCTCCTCTACTTGCGCTCTCTCGACAATTGCGGCACTCAGAGCATTGTGGGCTTCCATCAGTCGTACCGGACTTTTCGCCGCCAGCAATCTTCTAAGTTGCCCACGTCGTAAGTCTGTCGAGTTGTGAAATGTCCGTGTTTCTCTGAGACCTGTCTGCGCGGGGCTAGCGTCACCCATATACGGAACTTCAACAAGTTGCCCATCCCATTGAGCGAGCACATCAATGACTTCCTGCCGTATTTTCCATTGAATACCGTTCCGCCAGTCATCACCATGGACCACGTAGTGCGGGCGATAAGTCTCCAAGTTCTCCTTGTAGGACCAGGTTGATTGCGGTACGACCTGATCCACCTGCCTCAGCGCATATGCGAGCCGCAGCCTCTCTTCATACGACAGTTGCGGTATACGTCGGTACTGTGCTATCGCTTGATCCGTTAGGAGGCCAACAGTTACCGAACCGAGGGCTGCTGCTTTGTCAAGAACATTCAAATGTCCTGGATGAAGCACATCATCACTCAGCGGTACATAAACTTCTACATTTTCCGGCATCGCCCCAACCCGCTTCTTAAGAGAAAGTGCAAATTCTCTCTAGTTGAACCACGTCTGCGTTTCCCGCACAGCACGATCAATATCGTGATGGTGCAGTAAGTCATGCAGTGTGATCTGAGAGATATCGCCTGGCACAGCGGCAACAATAACCTCACTGTCGGGACTTCCCGCGAATGAAAAAGGCACGAAGCTCTTGATGAAGGCAGAGTCACCTCTGGCCAGATTTCGACTTCTCAATTTGCCCGCGCTTTTCCACGTAAGTTCAACCGCGGGGCCACAGCAGTACACGTAAACACCTCTATACGTCGTAAATTGCGCAAGGGGTAGGGAATCCTTTGAATGCCCAACATCGCAGAACCTCAGATGAAGAAACGTGGTTTCAAGGTACCCAGGAGGGGTAGCGAGTTTCTCTACCTGAAGACCTTCCCTATTTGTCTCAGGGCGGAGAATCACCAAACTGTGATCACTGCTCTGCACTTGAACAGAACTCTTTTTCCCGTATGCACTTTTTATCGACGCCTCATTACTTCCAATAGCGCTCGTTTCCGCATAAGAAAGTGTGCTTGATGCGGCCGACGGAGGATCCCCCAATGTGTCCACAAGATCAATGAGCCGATGGTGCAGGAGGACATTTTCGTGAATTTGTCGTGGAGCGAGTTCTTTTTGTAGGGTCCTCCGCCACACATCTGAATCCTCAGATGAGTGAGCGATTGCCACTTTTTTCACTGGTCCGGCAAATGTAATCGCAACAATGAAAGCCTTAGCTTCCGGATCCCTCGTAGTGAAACTGTGAGCGATGAACGGTGGAATATAGTTCGAGTCACCCCAACTCATTTCAGCGCTACAAATGTTGCCTTCGTCCTCAAAATAGAAGTTGACATCACCAGCAAAGAACGTCACTTGGTGCAGTAAGTGACCGTTGTTCATCGCAACATCCTCGTTGCGCGGATTCGGGTCCGGCGTAAAGCGCAAAGGTCGGATCCACTCGGGTCTCAGCCCATTCAGTCGAGATATAGCCGTGTCTCGATATTCGTAGTACGCAGATCGACCACCGCTGGCATTCACGCGATCGAATACTCGACGGGAGTCAAGAGACTCATCTCGCGACAGAACCAGCACTCCATCCTCAGTATCATCCCAATTTGCGATAAAGGAGTTCGGCGAAATCGGATAAGTCTCAATAATCGCGCTGATGAGAGCGCGCACTTTCCCTTCCGTCGAACGACCGCAAAGCACATTTTCGACGTCACCTACATGCCACCCAATTTCGGCGGCACAAGCCTGTGGGGTGCGCTTCAGATCATTGAGTTCACTTCGAATTCTTGACCCCACGGAGGGCGGGAGGTACATATCTGCAGCCACTTTTCAAGCCTAGCAGTCAAGTTGGAAGGGCTCGTTCCAAGACTTCTTGGCACGACACAAGTCTTGAGGTGTGTCAATTTCCATCCATGGTGATCTCGTCGAGGCGGCCTGAACCTCCACCCCCTGCCCAATCAAGTAAGTAAGGAACTCCGCAAGGTACGCCTCTGTCAGCCAAGACTCACCAACTTCCTGCCCGCCATCTACACACTGCCCTAGCGCCTCATCAAACTTGTCAAGAAAGATCCGACACCCCTCGCGGCTGAGGCGCAGAAGACCAATAAATTCCTCTGTATGCCCGCTCAAACTTGGCTTTTGTCTCTTTCCAATCGAGACGATTTGGCCATCTGAGTTGAATTCAACAAGCTCAGCCTCACTCACGGGGTGCTCGGTGCGACCAACGTACTTCGCTTGCCAAAGTGGATCCGAAGAAATCACGATATGTCCATCAATCGACGACAGCGCTTCGACAGTCTCATATGTATAGAGAATATCGGAGTACGAGATAACCAAATCTTGATCAAGCCACTCTCTTGCTGACACAAGGCTCCACAACATATTGGAGCTAGCAAAGTCAGGATTGAAGAATTCTTCGGATGCCAATCCGGAAAGTAATTCGGCCTTGAAGCCAGTGACAAGGGCTTCGTCCTTGATTCCAGACCTGCGCAAAGCGCATTTCTGCCACTCAAGGATGGAGTGACCGTTGACTTCGGTTAGTGCTTTAGGTCGGCCACCGCTCGCACCACTTAACCGACTCCCCATTCCTGCAGCTAATATCAGTGCTCGTCCAATTTGAGGTACTGCTCTATTCATCTGATTCTTCCCATAGTTGACAATGGACATCGCTACGTACGGATGGTGTTTCCTAATTACTCATTTGCCGAGTCACAATTTCTAAAGACAGTCATTCTCTGAGTGTCTAACCGTAACCACGTCATAGTCGCCGAAGATCTCTCCAGCAACCGATAACTCAAGTTCTGTAAATGCAAGAATGACGTCTGGAGGCAATCCATTCAGAGTGACCACTCGAGCACGTTCGGCTTCCGCATCGACGTAATCTATGCGACCGTCTGCCTCTCGCTCCAGAATTGCGGACCAAAGAGCCTCTTTACCGGCGAGTCGCTCTCGCTTCTCGGCTTCCTGCGGCACAAAAACGAATCCAGGATTGAGTTCTGGCGCTTCGTCTGCCAAGTAAGCACTCGCCCAAACCGTGGCAGATGCTCTTCCCGGGATTTCGCCAAGGCTTCGAGGAGTCAAGGGGTCTTCTGCGAAACAAGACAAAGGTGTGTGGATGACTGTTCCAGGCTGCGCAGGCATAGCAGCCACCGTCGCTGCCCATCTTCGCAAATCAGCGTGCTGTTCAAAATGAGACGCCCACCCAATCGTTCGATCCTTCAGCGCATAACCACTCAGCCATTGCGTGTAGTTGTCTGGGGTCACCATTCCGAATCGGGACGCAGCCATGCGTTCCATGAAATCGCGGTGTTGATCAAGCACGATCCAGGCATGGTGCAAAACGATGAAGGCGACAAGAAGTACTGCCGCAAACAGCCCGGGTAGTTGATACTTCAGAAGAAGTTCTAGCGCCACAGTGCACAAGAGACCCAGTGGGACGAGGCAAAAAATCAATCTGTAGTCAGTCAGTGTCGCGAGCAAGATTTCTCGATTGTCTCGCGAAAGAACAAGCACACTACTAGTCATCATTGGCAGAATCGTGATCGCCAACAATCCCAGTATGGCCAGATTGCGAATTCTGTGAATCGAGTGAGTCCGCCCAAGTGAAAGAAGAGTGATACCTAATCCACAAATTGCGAGAAGGAAAACTATCAGCGTTGATAGCGGGAAGCGTCCCTGAATCTGCGTTGCCTGGATGAAGGACGACGTGTACGTCGATCCCAAGCCGCTTAACATTTCAAAAATGATTCGTCCATTGACGTGCATGACTTCCCAAAGTGAAATGCTTGATCCATTCATCAGGGCACTCTCGGCAAGTCTTGGAAACAGGAGTTGGGGTCCAAGCATTCGTCCGTTCAAGGGATTCACCACGAGAAGAAGGAGAATTGCCGAGGGAAATGCACAGGCCAGCCATAACCCAGAAAGAAGTCGCTTAGCCAGCTGTCGGTTCGACGGATAAAAAATCTTCCAACAAACGCAGAGAGCGAGTGTTGCTGTACAGACGATGCGAACAGGGCCGTAGAGCGTTAGAGAAAAGGCTATACATATCGTTAAAGTCAGCCACCCAAAGATGCTGCTTGCATGTCTGACGAAGAAATCAAGTCGTTCTAAGAACAAGACAAAGGCAAAAAAACTCGCGGAAACGACAATCAATTCCGAGCTGTAGAAAACGAACATCGGCGCGGTAGTTACTATGGCGGTTAGGCAAATCGCTAATCGTGGCGTAAAAATTCTCCTTCCGAGAATCCAGACAATAATGATGCTGCCAATACCGAACAAGAGAGATGGGAGTCGAATGCTCCACAACGTTGGTGGTAGACCCAAGGCGTTCAAAAGACTTCTGCTGAGTTCGATCGGGCTATACCCAAGGCCTCCGATATTGCCGAAGGGAGCGATTAGTCCATCGCTGCTTCCTTCTTGTGCTCCGTAGGTTCCATAAACAGAAAGGCTTTCCCACTCACTAAAGAATGGAGGCTCGGGAGCGATAGCAAGCCAAACAATTAGCGCGGCAAGTCCGCAGGCAACAAACGCCGTGTTCCAGCGTGACGTTGAGCTATTCGCCGAATCGCTATTCGGCATCGTTCTCCCGACGGGAACCTCTTTCACACAACCACTTTAATCACGTCACAACCAATCACCCGAGACGTTCCGGATAGGAATCTTGATCAAGGGACCAACGCCGACAGCCCCGCCGTGCCTCACGAGTGAAGTCTCAACTTCCGTCTTTCTGGGCTGTGAAATAACTACTCGCGCACCTTCCAGAACCAGTAATCTCCTTCATACCCGGATCTCGCGAAAAGTTGGATCCAATCACCCTCGTGCAGCACGGTCTGGGCCGTCAAGATCCAGGAGTCCAGGTCTTTCTTTTCCGATTCATTCTTCCAACCGTCCACCATCACGAAAGCGTCTTTGCGCGACACCCTCATGATTTCAGACAAAGCAGAACAAGCTCCGTCATATGTAAGATTATGGAGGGTGTTGATTGAAAGCACCAAATCAAAGCTCTTATCCTTGAAAGGTAGAGCGTCTGCACTAGCTTCAACAAGGAAGCCTGAGACATCCGGGTGCGCACAATTCAGCGCATACCTTGAAACATCGACACCAACGACCTGCAAATGTGGGTGCAAGAGTTGAAGATCCCTCAGCATAAATCCCTTAGCGCAGCCCACGTCGAGAACCGACGTGGCCGACGCTAGACGATATTCGTTTGAGATCTCTCGAACAACATCGGTCCAAAACCTGGGGTGGTAGCGATACCCGCCGTACCCATGCCTTCTGTCACCGTCGAAATATTCGACGCCAAACTTTCTTGCCAATCTTCTATCTTGTTCAGAAATAGCTGGTCGCTCAGCCATTCTTTCTGGTGACCGCGGATAGCCGCGCATCAAATTAACGCGCTTTCTCATGACAGTGAGATGCTACCGCGTTGAACTCCAGATGTGCGATCCTCACGCTGGCCGAGGCCAGAACCGGAATCCTTGTCTTAGTCTACGATGGGACCGTGTCCGAAAAAGACGACAACCTCGTGGATGCCTTTCGCGCGATGTTGCGAATTCGGCGAGTCGAAGAGGCAATTTCTGAGAGATACTCCGAGAAGGAAATGCGGACCCCCGTTCATTTATGCGTGGGGCAAGAAGGCGTCCCCGTCGGAATCTCACAGCACCTGCAAGTCTCCGATAAGGTCCTGTCGGGCCATAGAAGTCACGGTCAGTACCTGGCCAAAGGTGGCAACCTGAACTCAATGATTGCAGAGTTGTACGGGCGTGAGGGGGGGTGCAGCCGTGGCCGCGGCGGAAGCCAGCACCTTATCGACTTGCAGTGTGGTTTTCTCGGATCCGCACCTGTCTTGGGGAGCACGTTGGCTATTGGTGTAGGCGTAGCCTGGGCTCTGCGCCGATCCGCACCGGGCTCGGTCGTAGTTACATACTTTGGCGACGCAGCGACCGAGGAAGGTGTCTTCCACGAGGCATTGTCTTTCGCATCGCTCCACACTCTTCCGGTCATTTTTGTGTGTGAGAACAACCTCTACTCCACGCATACTGCACTTGCTTCTCGGCAGCCGGACAGACCTATAGCTGATTTGGCCTTAGGGCATGGAATACCCTCAGCAGCCTACGATGGAAATGACATGAAGAACGTTCTTCAAAGCTCTCGCATCGCCATAGACCGTGCTCGAGCGGGACACGGCCCGACTTTCCTTGTGTACGACACATACCGCTACCTGGAGCACGTTGGGCCTGGTTTGGATATCCACATTGGATATCGGACGCAAGACGAGTGGAACGAGTGGCAGGACCGAGATGTGATTGATCGCCTTCGAGAAGAATTGCGAGACACCTCAGCCGATTGGGCCGATGTCGAACGAAACATAGAAGACGAAATTGCCGCCGAGATACGTCATGCGTTTGACTTCGCGATCACCAGCCCCTACCCAGAGGCACTTGAGCTTATGTCATTCGTGCACCCACCATCCCGAAGTGCTGATGAGTAGACATTTAACCTACAGCGCGGCCATTTGGGAGGGTCAAAATCTGTTACTCGACGCATTTCCCGAAGTCGTCATCATGGGACTCGGTGTTCCCACTCCCACTGGTGTCTTCGGCACCACGACCGGCCTTGCTGAGCGCTACGGTCTAGATCGAGTTGTCGACATCCCCGCAGCTGAAAATGGGATCACGGGGGTAGCGCTGGGTGCATCACTAATGGGAATGCGGCCAATTCTCGTTCATCCACGAGTCGATTTCGCGGTGCTTTCGATGGAGCAGATTGTGAATCAGGCAGCAAAATGGCACTACATGTACGGAGGTTCCTCAACTGCACCTCTCACAATTCGCATGATCATTGGTCGTGGCTGGGGGCAAGGACCTCAGCACTCTCAATCCCTGCAGTCGTGGTTTGCCCACATACCCGGTTTGCACGTGCTCATGCCCGCAACTCCCGCTGATGCAAAGGAACTGCTGGTTTCCAGCGTTTTGTCTGACAGTCCTTCAGTAATACTGGAGCACCGATGGCTATACGGACTCTCTGGACCAGTACTGGACGGCCTTAACCCGACCCCATTTGGCAAGGCCGCGATTCGATTACCCGGTGCGGACGTGACCTTGGTGGCAACTTCTCACATGGTCATTGAGGCTCTCTCGGCAGCAGATTGGCTAAAGACCGTTGGCATCTCCCTCGAGGTGATTGATCTCCGAACGATCGCGCCTCTGGATATCGACACTTGCATTGAATCGGTAGAAAAGACTGGTCGACTACTGGTCGCTGACACCAGTCACGCCCACTTTGGCGTCTCAGCGGAAGTCATTGCAAGGATCAGCGAAGGATTAAGTGCGCCGATGAAGACTAACCCTCAACGAGTTGCCCTCCCCCAATGTCCTAGCCCCACAACACCTTCTCTTGCGCAGGCTTTCTATCCCCGCTGGAGGGAAATCGTGGCTGCAGCCTGTCGAATGTGCGATGTGGCCACTCCACCTTTACCTGTCCCTCAGGACTTTGAGGACACTCCCGATCCAACTTTTGTTGGCCCCTATTAGTTACACCCTCAGCTCGTCAACAACTCCTGTCACACCTGACCTGATAATTGTCGGCGTGAACATTGGAAACCAAGACCTTATGTCTTCAAGATCCATATACCTGTGGGTAACCGCGGATTCGGCTCCAGCGCTTTGAATTTCAACACCGTTTCCGATCGCCTCCCTTACGATCTTCGCAACATCATGGAATGAAACAGCTGATCCGGACCCGATATTGAAGATTCCGTCTAACCTCGAAGTGATGGCATGAACAATGGCCTTGGAGACGTCACTGATGTGAACATGGTCTCTACTCGCCTCACCTTGGCCAAAGATGGTAATTTCGTGATCCTTCAAGCCTGTTTGAATAAAGCGATTTGGCCCATACGAATTGTGTGAATCTCCGGCTCCGTAGATCGCCGCAGGTCGAATTATGGCGGTTGCTCGTGAAGCAGTCTCTTGGGCAGCTACCTCTCGCACGACGCACATGGCACTGTAATAGGAATCGGCACTGACAGGCGTCCGAGCTGTAATCACTCCGGACACGTCACCATAAACCGCGTCGGAACTCACCACAACAAGCTGCTCTAGTTGCACTCGGGCTAATCCGGCCAAGGTACTTTCGACAATCCTGACATTCTCCATTACATCCGCGGTGTCCCGAGCCGGAACAACAGCCGCACAATTCACAACAATATCGCCATCTCTGACGATTCCACTGAGCGCAGTAGCCCCCATCGGTGTTCGCAAGTCTGCATCACTAGACGTCACACATATAACGTCGAGGTCTGTAGACCGCAATTCTCTTTGTAAATTTGATCCAACAAATCCCCTACTGCCAAGGAGGACTACTCGCGATGCACTCATCTTCCACCTACTCCGAATTGTACAATTCTCTCAGGTCTAGGGACATCACACACGTCGAGGGACCGAAACGGGTCAATCACATGTACTTCCACATTTTGCAAAAGGTGCCGGTGGAGTAGGTCCACCAGAACTGGGTGATTGTTACCGAGGACAACCACCTCCGCAGAGGACAGTGCAGCTTTTTCGTCCGCAGCAACCTCAATTCGAGACAAGAATTCGCGTGGTAGCGACGCTCCATCCGGATCGTACGTCACTATTCGAATAACGTTACTCAACTCCTCAACCAACAATAGGCCTACACCCCCGATTGTCACCATGGTTCCCGGCTTGTACGCGATTCCCAATATCGCCAATGTTGATACCTCTGAGCGGCTCATGACTGCCTGCACCCGCTCAAGAACCCAACTGCGGGCGACTTCGGACTCAAGAAGCATCGCATCAGACAGGTAGGAGGAAACACCCTGCTCTCCAGCAATCCTGCGGATGCCCAACACATCTCGAGGGATATTGGTACCACCAATTCCCGGTCCCGCCGAGATGTATGCCTTTGCACCAATTCGCTCGTCCAGCCTTAGCGATCCTTCAACGTCTGTCCAACTAGCACCAATCCTCTCAGCTACCGCAGCGAGGGCATTAGACGCCGTTAGGTTCGCTGCCAAGACATAGTTGGCCGCAAGTTTGCTCAGTTCGGCAGATTCCAAAGACATCACGATGACTGGGCAGCCAGATTGCTCAAGATACAACTTGAGAGGTACAGGAAGTTCAGCCTCAGGTGTGGGACTCCCAACGGTGAAGCGCTCAGGGTGAAGCGCCCTTTCCAAACCTCGACCAAAGACCAAAGTCTCCATCAAGTAGTAGGCGGTGCGACGTGTGCTGAGCGATCTGGTAAAGCCAGGTTCTACCTGACTCATGATCACGAGAGGAGTGTCCTCTGGCACTACGCTGTCGGCAAGCAGCGCCAGTCGTTTGACTTCTGAATCATCATTCGATCCATCGGGATTTAAAACAGTATCGATCGCAATCAGTACTATTTCGCATGAGGACAGGTGACTTAAATCATCTGTCCACGTGAGACTAAGTGCTTTGCTCCGAAGAGCGTCGCCAATGTGTGGTTCCGCCGGATCAAAGTGTCCCTTTGAGAGGGAGTTCACGCGACTCTGGTCCGTGTCAAAGCAAACCACTTCGAGTCCACGTTGCGCAGCGGCAACCGAGGTGCAGACGCCCAAGTGTGTCATGCCGGCGATAGCGATTTTCAAGAAACTTATCCTTCACCGGAGCCAGCAGGGTCGAGCTCACCAAGTATCCGCGCAACATCTCTTGAGGTCGACAAATTTCCCTTATCCCCAGAATCGATCAGGTGCAGAAAATGTTCGTACTCACGCCGCCAAGTTGGGTCTGGTTGAACCAAAGTCATGACGCGCTCCGTTGGGCGTCCGCTCGGCCGTACCCGAGTGCGTACCGTCAGAGATGTTGGCCCCCACTTACATAGACTTGATAAGTGCAGACTTCCTTCGCTGCCACGGATATCGCAGCGGAAGTCATTCCGCCAACTCAGCATTGTCACTTCACACCATACGTTGGGGCTTCCGTTTAATCTAAACATTGCAAAATCAGGAGCAAGATTTTCCACTCGCCTAACGTCAACAAAGTCAATAGCTCGGCTATCAAGGCTCCACCAAAAATCGACCATATCTAGAAGGTGGGAGCCCAGGTCTGGAATGACCCCCAAACCAGAATCACGCCACTCGCTTGCTCGAACAACTTGCGCGGTGCCGTTACCGTAACTCAACGAAACTGTGTACAGGGTCCCGAGTTCGCCCGAATCTAGGATCTGCTTCGCGCCAATTATGTGCGGCTCAAAGCGATGGTTGTACGCCACATAAATCGTGGAATTTGTGCCTTCTTGTTTGCTTTGCAAATCGTCATATCTGCGAGGCGCGAGGCTGAAGGGTTTCTCAACCAAGACATGTTTGCCATGTGACACTAAATAGTCGACTACCCTCCATTTTTCAGCATCCGGCACACAAACAAAAGCTGCATCAAACGCTTTCAATGGCGTCGATTGGATGTCACGATGATCCGCATGCACGTTAATCGGGTCTACCGTGATGCACGGCTCCGCCCCTAAAGCGTCTCGTCGTTTAACTCCCTGAACACCCATTCCCACAACGGCGAAGCGCATCACTTGAAGTCTGATGCTTTCTCAAGTTCGTCGATTCGGTCGAGCACAAGTTCGGGAGTCACCGGCACGTTGCCGTCAAATTCACACTCAATTCCAGCCGCGATGGATCCAATTATTGATGCCAGGACGACATTGCCTGTCGATACGTGGGCCAAAGTCGAGTAAGCCAATAGGGCGTCGCCCGAACCTACAGGGTCAACGATTGAGTCTCGGGCCAGCGAGTCCGTAGCAAAAAACGAATGCCTTTCGTCTTCCGAGAAGGGTGAACGAAACGTTAAGAGTCCCCGCGCACCCAATTTCAACATGAGAAACTTGCAGTCGGCTTGGTCATAAAGCGCCGACCCCAACGGACGTATGACTGTATCTTGATCTCCCATCGCAAATCTCACCTCTTGTTCGTTGGGAGTTAAGAGATCGCATCCCGCAAACTCCAGAACGTTACCCCAGCGACTGGCAACCTGGCTATCCGCAACGGTGAACGCGCCATGAGGCGCAGCGGAAATGAATGCCGGCACAGTCCCCTTGTTGAAGATTCCATGCCGAAAATCTGAATAAACCACGGCATCTACTTTTGCCGAGGCTAGCTCACGGGTCATCTTGGTCAAGACGTCCATGTCAATTGACTCGTTATCGACGGTATCGATTCGCAGAAGCCGATAATCGTCAGCGATCACGGCGTTCTTGTACGTAGTAGGTCTTTCACTGATCGTCTGGATTTTGCAAACGACTCCGGCAGACATTAGATCTTCAAGAACCATTCGACCCCGGTCGTCGTCACCAACCATAGAGATTAATTGGACATCAGCTCCTGTGGCAGCGATGTGCTTAGCGACAATTCCGGCGCCACCTACAAAGGTCTGAACCTTCTCAACTCTGACGGAGGGCGTAGGAGTTTTGCGATAGCCACCAATCACGGATGCGGTAGTCAACCCATCAACAATAAGGTCTCCTACGATCGCAACTGATATGGCACCTAACTTGCTCACGCAGTCTTTAAGATCAGAGAAACTCACATCCTCCACTTGCATTAATGTGAGCAGTTTTTCGATCTTGATGTTGGGAGGATCATCTTCAATGACTGCACTGGATGACAAAACAAAGTCTCCGGGCGAGAAAATTATTCGGCCACCGATTGATTCGACTACTTGCTGTTCTTCCGCTGTCTTTGGCTGCAGATTCTCTCCGTACTCAAAGCCCTTGACAAATAAATCAGGTTGAATCTGGCGGATAAGTTCAAGCGGTTCGGGATCGCGATCAACGACAACAAAATCCACAACCTCCAAAGCCGCTAGGTTTAGAGCGCGGAGATCTTCAGGGACGTACGGTCGCATATTTGATTTGGTTACGTAAGCGTCTGCCGTTATAGAAACAACTAAGACGTCGCCCTTAGATTTTGCAAATGCTAGGTGTCGAAGATGACCTGGATGTACAAGATCGAAGGTGCCGTGGCACATTACAACGGTGCTTGGTCGCGGAATCCTCCCTACTTTCGCTTGCAAAGACTGAACGTCAATGATTTTTGAAATCACTCGATCCGAAAAGCCGAGATGACGTCTGCTGTCTGGAGTGAAGGTCAAGAAACGTCACCTCCGGCTCCAAGCGTGTGGAACCAAGACTCAGTCGCTTGCGCAATAGCTCTTTCGTCCCACAAGGGTGCATCTTTCCAATACGCGATGTTTTCGAGTATCTGCTCTACCCCCTCTTCGAAGGAAACCTTCGGTGACCATCCCAGATCGTTTCGAATGGCGGTGGAATCTGCCCAGGTCACATCGGGTTCGCCTGGTCTGCGTGGCAGGTAAACGACGTCGCCACCCAAGAGTTCAACCAAATGGTTGATGGACTGAGGGGCTCCGCTTCCGAGATTCCAAACGCGGCCAGAATGACTCGACAGAGCTGCGAGCACGAACGCCTCGGCAACGTCGGTTACGAACACAAAATCGCGCAATTGACTTCCGTCTCCAACAACTGTGAACGGCGCACCTTCTAGTTTTTGCTTCAGAAAGACTCCCATAACAGCCCCGTATGCGCCGGAAGTTCTGGACCTGGTTCCATACGCATTGAAAATCCTAATTGCATTGGCAGACAGCCCATAGACATTAGACCAATGGAACACTGCTTGTTCACCCTGATACTTAGAAAGAGCGTACGGGTATTCCGCAACTATGGGTGCCAATTCATCAGTTGGTGTGGGTGGATCAGCTCCGTAACATGACGATGAGGCGGCGTAGACGAATCTTCGAACCTTTGCATGTCTAGCCGCCTCAAGAGCTCGCACAGTGCCAAGGACATTTATTCTCATGTAGTCGTGGGGGCGTTCCACCGAGGGGACAATATCTCCCACGCCAGCGAAGTGAAGAACTAGATCCGTCCCATCAAAAATTGGAGATTGTCGCTCTAGTGCGCAAATATCCATTTCGAAGAAGTCCACTTCATCGAGATCTATGACGTGTTCAACATTTCTCAAACGTCCACCACTGAGATCATCAATAATTCGGACTTGAAAGCCCCTACTCAACAGGGAATCGACTGCATGACTGCCGATGAATCCAGCACCCCCAGTAACAACAGCAATACGAGACATCACTGAACTTGCAGTTCCTGCATCCGCTGCACATTGAACCAGCGAGAGTCCGTAAATGTGTCTGTCAACAACTGCTCACCGAACGCCGTACACAAGTCACGGACAGCATCCTGTACTGAGAATCGCGGTGCAAAGTTCAAGACGCGGGTGATTTTGTCTGAATTTACGTGGTACGAACGCAAATCATCACTCGGGGTTGTCTCGATCCGAATCTCGTCGATATCTGGCCTGAATTCAGGAACCGTGCGGGCGACAACGGTGGCAATGTCGGCGATAGACATGTTTTCGAAGCCGCAATTGAAAATTTCTCCTTGAACTAGGTCTTCGTCAGCAGTCAAGAGACATCTATACGCCTCAACCATGTCGAGGACGTGGAGATTCGGCCTCATTTGTGTGCCTCCGAAAACCTTCACGACACCGTTATGGAAACCGTGATTCGTGAGGATATTGACGGAGAGGTCGAGTCGTTGTCGAGGAGCGAATCCGCAGAGCGTTGCGGGCCGAACAATCACACCTACGAAATCGTCATCAACTTCCTCCAGAAGTAAAGGCTCACACTCTCCCTTGTATCTGTTGTACAAAGTGAGTGGGACGAGAGGGTGGTCCTCAGTGACGTCAGGGCTATCTGAGACGCCATACACCGAACTAGACGAGGCGTAGATGAAGCGTTTCACCCCTGCTCGTTTTGACGCCATGACAAGCGGCTTGAATGCATGAAGGTTGACAGAGGTAGACAAGCTCTCGTCTAACTCAAAACTTGAATCGTTCGAGATGCATGCCAAGTGGATTACTGAATCATGATCTTCAACGGCATTCGCAAAAAGTTCAACGTCTCGCACATCACCCTTAACGACCCGCAAATTTTGGTCATTAGCCGGGAGAAAATCTGACCCAAACCACAACGTGTCGTAAACCGTGACACGATAACCATCACGAAGCAGTTGTGGCACGAGAATACTGCCGACATAGCCGGCACCGCCGGTGACCAAGATACTACTTGGGCTCACGATTTCTCCTTATCGGACCAGCAACGACTAGTCAATATTGAGTCCCGCAGACAGTCCATCTTCGTAAAACATCTTCACTGTCTCGCGGGAAAACTGCCCGAGATCTTTTCCGATGAGCTGTAACTTTTGAAGCAAGTCTGGGGTGACCGTGATTATGTCGCACCCACACTCACCGGCTTGAATAATGTTCAAGGTTTCACGAGGACTTGCCCAGAGCAGTTCAGTTCCCGGTAACGGCTCAATCCACGCTGCATAACGAGCCATGGATGGAACGGGATCGATGCCTGTATCCGCAATACGGCCGGCAAAGACAGAGACGATCACCGCGTCCGCTGGTGCCAACACTTCAAGCAGGCCTCCTACCTGCTGATCAGTCATTACAGCGGTGACATTTACGCTAACGCCTGCATCCAACAAATTGCGAACAACGGGGATGCAGGACTGCCCATCGGTGGTTGTGATGGGGATCTTGACAACCACGTTTGGTCCCCACGAGCCGAGAAGAAGGCCCTGCCTCTCCATCGTGGGAAGATCATCTGCGATAACTTCAAGTGACAATGACTTGCCGCCTGAAGCCTCGACCGCATCCAGAGCAAACGCGCGGTAGCTCTGTACACCGCCCTTTCTCAACAAAGTCGGGTTGGTCGTGAAGCCCGACACCCATTCCTTCTCCGCGTATCCTTGAATATCAGAGACCGATGAGGCATCAGTGAAGATCTTTACTGGAAAGTTCACAGCAGCACCCGCTCACCGAGATTTATCACAGCCCTACATTATTGGTTCTCATGGGGTGATGGCCACTTCCTCTCACCGCAGACCTTCGTGTTCCTTCACAGAACCTCTACCCCACCGAAGCGTCTGCTCTCAGGCCGGTCACAATGCCCCGACGTAGTGCGCTCCCGGAAAGGCAATCGGGTAACTGAGTTTGCTATGACGGACCGTTGTGGCAAAAGTACCAAGCAACCCTTCGACTTTTTTGGACGACGCACGGGTGTGTCCGTCAGCCGTGACGTTCTATCGATTAGCGACTAACTTTTCCCGGGACTGTTCTCACGCCCTGCGAAACTTAGCGGAAACGTTGCAGAAACGTCATGAGTCTGCCTCTTGGTCGGTGACAATACGGAGCCAAACTACTGCGCCGCGGCACGCTTCCGGCCTACGAGGTTTAGATCCCCCAGCCCGCAATATCCACGACCAAAGATTTTCGAGGCGAGCAGAACCCTCTTCAAGAGATCTTGTGGTCCGCGCATGGCTTCAAGAACCGCTTGCAATTCAGTGGGCCAGCCATCTGCGCATGCATTCGTCTCGTCATCACTAACAAATTGCTTCAACACCGTGAGGCTTTCATCGCGAGACCAGGCCCAAGAAGTGGAATGCCGATCCATTGCTACCAGTGCCACCGGGTCCAGGGGATTAACTGGTGGAACGGTCACCGGCTCAGGAATTTCCGGTAACAGAGAAGGCCATGAGGTGAAGAGATCTACTCCTTGAGCGTCAAGCTCCTGAATCCACCAACTGGCAGGCATTCGCGCATCCTGTGGTACCAAAAAGTTGTCATTTACAACTTGCTCTGCTGTTCGATAGCCGTAAGTCGTAGCGCGTTCCATGTACTCAGGAAAAAGGTCCTCTGCGACACGAACGGCTTGTGCAAGGTCACTGGATCGGTCCTTGACCATTTGGGCCATCAGGTCTCTCTGCAAAGATCCAGCTGGATGACCAACAGACACATACAAGAGGCCGCCCGGTTTCAGTGCGGCACACATTTTTTCTAAACCTTCTCTCGGATCCGAAAGGTGATGAAGGACTCCGTCAGAAGTGCAAATGTCGTATGAATGGTGTGTCGGTTCCCACTCTGAAAGACTTGAAGTAATTAGTTCATTCAGATTCTTGGCGACTTCGCCGCCCCGATCGGAGAAAAATTGTTTGGCTCGGGCGATGGACACCGGGTTGAAATCGACTCCCGAGACATTAGCCCCCCAAAATGCATATACCGCCGCATACTCACCTGTGCCGACACCCAGATCTAACAAGGACTTGCCAGCAAACAACTCTGGCAGGAGTTTCAGCCTGTCAACCAAGGCTACTGTCCTACGGGCGACAAGTGCGTTCCAGTCACTGTCCTGGTCTGCATCGGTCTTGGATGGACTCACATCTGAGTACACCGACAACACTGAAGCCTCGAGGTCATCCATTCAAAAATCTATCTCCCCACTCCTACTCACACGATGTCACAAAAATTGCCAACCAAGCCTCATCTTAACCTTAGTCTCCAACAAGAATCTCCGACTTGCCTCCCGAATTTGTTGAAAAGTTCTGAACTTGCTGATGCCGTTCAGACTCTCAGGAAAGCCTCCAGGCTTTAAAGGCTCGAACCGTGCAGAAGCGAAATCCCTTGCTGAAGTCGAGAGGAACCGCACGTTCGACACATGTAAGACTTTATTTTTTCCAGCCCACGCCTTGGCGAGTTTATCTGAGCCTTCAATCGCCGCTTTCTGCATCATGTCGGCTGCATTGCTTCGTGCACAACAATATGCCCTTGGGGAGGTGCTCCGGTGTCGTTACACATGGCGCATCACGAATGAGTCGGTAGATCGACGTGTACTTCGACCTGTCTCCCTGAAGAGCGGTAGACGCAACTGTGATGATTGAAGGGGCTTGGCGTCATAACCGTCGTTGGAGCTTCACATGGATTCTTCGAGATGTGGCAACCGAACTTGTCCGGTGCACTGTGATCCCGCTTGTAGACACCACCCCTTGAGTGGTCGGTCTCTCCTGCTCTATCGGGTTCGACTGAATTGGCTCGCAATCCTGCGAAGGGAAGGTGTACACCCGGATCTTGCATGTCACGTGTCGGCTCGGGAGACGCCTACCATTGACGGCGTCAGGAACTGGATATCGATTCCCAGTGTGCCTGAGAAACCGCCAAGTCAGGGTGAGAAACAATTCCATGCCAGACGACGGCCTGAAATGCCTCTGACAAAGGGGTTACTAGATTGCCGTCAACAGTAGGCACTACAACAACATCACCTTTTTGATGCGCGTGCCCTCCGTCACGACCAACAATGCCGAGAACCTTGGTCCCTTGGGCGCGTGCATAATCAATTGCAGCCACGAGTTCAGTGCTCACACCACGCACGGCGTCACCGCCGCCAACGGAGAGAATAAAGACGGCATCTCGTTCAGAGAGGCGACTCAACTTGAGCCAGCCAACGAACGCTGTGCCCCATCCATCATCATTGATTCGGGCGGTTAGCTCGGAGACGTTGTCAGTTGGCGCATACGCTTCAATCCCGGCCAATTTACGCAAATCATTCACCATATGACTGGCGTTGCCCGCGCTCCCGCCTAATCCGAGGACAAAAACCCGCCCACCGGTGGCCCGGATCGCCTTGAGGTCTTTGACTGACTCCTCGACCGCTTCCCAGTCCAATGACTCTGTCACTTTCGCTACCGCTGGCGCGTAGTTGTCTTTGAGAAAACTCATTTACATCTCTTTCTGCTAGCGATTCTTGCGCTGAAGCCTACGGAAAAATTCGTTTATTATTCTGGACAAAATTGATACGACTGTTGCTGGATTCTTGATAAATGGTAATGATCGCCTGCGGGCATGCTTGGCAGACGCACAATCGCTCGCGAGTGCTGCCCTACGAATCATCCGTAGAACTTCTCGTTCAACGTGCGCGTCTTCCAGAGAGTCGGTCACATAAGGACCCGTTTCTCCAACCTGTGCATCTCTAGCCGAAAGAGTCTGCTTACCGAGTACAGAACTCTGATCAAGCCGCTTCATTAGTTGTTCCCAGTCCCGTCCCAATGTTTCGCGAATCACAAATTGCACTTCATCATCAAATGGAGACAGGCGGGGTTCGGACTCTGGAGTGGCACTTTGGAAAAACTTTCGGTACCTAGCTTTATCTTCTTGTGTAGCACTTCTCTGAGAATTCAGCCGTTGTAGGAGCACACCTTGCGTTGGGGAGATCGAAATATTTTCACGTATCGAGCCAGATCTGACCGCGGGTGGTTTTCCAAGACCCGCCATATCAAAGAAGGTTTTTACGACATCTTGATTCCGGACCATTATTCCTATCCGGAGGTTCATTTCAGGCACCTGATCAAGAAGCGAAGCAGCAAGTGCCGCAGGGTTCAGGGTGGGCTCTTCTTGAGATAGTTTCCAAAACGTTTTCGCCGACAATGCCTCTCCTTCTTGTAACGCTTGAAGATAGAGACTCGCAAGCCAGCTCATTGGTTCTCGGATGAAAACCAATACCCGCCAAGGACATTCGCCCGCTATCTCGGAAAAGAAGGCAAGTCGTTGCTGGACCAGAGGGTATCCATCTATTGCTTCGCCGAAGAAACCTTCGTTACTGATAACAACTCTATTGTTAGAAGGATGGGGGTGGATACAGCCTGCTAGGGAATCATCTGAGTCCATCTGAGGATCCCCTGGCAGGACCACCTGTAAATCTGGTCTATGGCGAATCAGCCTTAAGGCCGACTGAATTGAAGAAGAACCAGTCTTGTGTAGGCCGACGTGAAACCAAATCATGCCGGCTGGTCCAGTTCACTTGACCACTCGCGCAACTTCCGACGCAGGTCTACTTTCCTCTGCTTTTGCACTTCCCTACCCCATAGCGGGCCAGCCATCTTGGTTATCGCGTCTACCAGTTCTGTTTCCGTGCGTGCCACAACGACAGAGTCGGGGAACTCTTGCGACAGCCCTTCCGCTCGTCCATGCAGGTATGTCGGATTCCAAATGACCGCCCGAAGCCCTAGATGCTGCGCCTCAAAGATCAAGGAGCTCTCTCTCGCAATCACACCGCCGGCAAGACGAGCCAGGCTTTGCCACGGCATCTTGGATGTGACGAAGACAGGAAGATGTCGATATCGACTCTGCGCGAGCCCAGCGACGAGATCGCCTCGGCATTTTGCGATGACATACCGTCCAGCTCCCACAAGACTTGCAATTGCTCTATCCATCACGTCCAACATTTCTGATTCAGATGGCAGACCTAGCCGCGTCATTCCAGAGTCTTCAAGGACCTCGAACGAAACAAATACTGGCTTTCTCTGACGAGCTAGTGGATTCATTCTCTGGTGTACAAGCCACCAAAGCCTCACCAACGTGTCTTCAAGGGTCGTTCCGGACGTCGTATCCGCGACATATCCGATCGTTTTCAACTTGCCTGGTGTCCGATCCTCTCGTGACCAGAAGCTTCGCTCTTGTTCGCAAAAAACTAGTCGATGCACACCTTGGGGAGAGTAATGAAACATTCGATAGAAAGGCCAGTAAGCGTCATTCATGGGAACGGCACCTTCGGGAAAAATCCAAGCTTGCTTTCCTTCTGTAGAAAAGCACTCCAGCACCCTGCGAACAAGTGGCTCATCCTCCGAACACGTAAGGATCGCGTCATATGCTGAAGTGATCTGTGCCAGCGCCTGCTCGATATTATCGACATTCTCCGCAACCAACATAGACACATAGTCGTTAACGCGATCGGCATCTGATCCGTGATCTAAATAGACCGGCTGCTGTGTGTTACGAGAGACTATTCCGTACCTGTCATTCAAATTGTCAGGCGTCATAAAGGTGCAGTTGGCGTTTGGTAACCCGTATTTCTCTAGGAACCATGTCTTTCCCGGACCACCCACAACAAGCAGGCGCAAGGTGGCTCCTCGATTAGGTATCCGCTCTCGAAAAACCCTTTGCATGCGCAGAAGAAGAGAGCGAGCTTTCATGGACACGGTCATGCACTGCTCCACAAGTCGCCTCGAAGGGGGTGGTAACTTGAGACTGCTTGACATCACAACCTCGTCTATACGAAAGGCTGAGAGAGTCCTTCGCCACGCCCAAGACCTGATGTCATCCTCGCTTCGAGCCTCACCCCCTTCTTTCGTTGGGCACCCAAATGCACAGATCTCCCCATGACGCCTTGTCTGCAGGGTCGCATCCAAAGCTTTGCTGAATGCGACAATTGACGAAATCGATTGCGAAAAGATCTGCCCGAACAGTCGTGCTTCGGGGACGCTAGAGCAGAGCTCATGGAACACGTCGTCTACATGAGACTGAATCGCAAATTGCTCTTCAAAGCTCAGTTCCGACATCCGCAAGACTTGAGAGTACCCATCTTCTTCTAGGATCACGCGCGCTTGCATCGTCACTGGCAAGGTCTGCTTAGTCATTCCCACTGGGGAGGTCACAGCTCACCGCCTCACTAACTCGGACTCGCGACTTTCGCTCGGAATTTAGCTCAGCGCCTCGGCGGTTGCAGCACCGCACTACACCTCCTAGCGCTGATCCATACATGTGGGAAACTAGTAGGCTTTCGTCACAAGAAAATTTCACTTCGGCATCGAATACCCATCATTGGAGACCTTTTTGATAACTGTGGTCGACAGTCGAGTGTCCAACGTTGGCTCGCTACTCCAGGCAATCGATCGCATAGGCTACCGGGCACGTCTTGCCACGGAGCCTGACGATGTTGAGCGGGCTGACATCCTCATTTTGCCCGGAGTGGGATCGTTCCCAGACGGGATGGCAGAGTTGGCCAGCCGGGGATTTGTTGCTCCTATCCATAGTGCCGCTGAAAGAGGTACGGCGATCCTTGGAATTTGCCTCGGCATGCAGCTGCTTATGGATGAGAGCGAGGAAGGCGGACGGCAAACGGTTGGCCTTGGGCTGATTCCAGGCAAGGTGAAGAAACTAAAGCCAATTAGTTCGTTCGAACGCGTCCCCAACGTGGGCTGGTGCGACGTTGAGATCACTCGACACTCTGACTTCACGCGTAATTTACCGACGCCTACATCTTTCTACTTCACACACAGCCTTGCTGTTCACTGCGAGGACAGCGAAGACAGCATCGGTCAGATGTACTTTGGTGCGGATCCGGTGACGGTGATGGTCCAACGCGATAACGTCTTCGGTACACAATTTCACACCGAAAAGAGTGAAAACAACGGGTTACGTTTACTAGCCAATTTTGTCTCCTTAGCCTATGCGGTAGGTGAGACTCGTTGACCACTCATTTCAGGGGCGCGCGACCAAGGCTAATTCCCGTGTTATTGCTCAAGAACGGGCTCATTGTTAGAAGTCAGACATTCAGCTTGCATCAAATAATTGGCAACCCAATGAGCACCGTGGAACGCTTTTCGACGTGGAACATCGACGAGCTCATCATCCTCAACATTAGTGAAGGCGAGAGTTCTCATGACTTACGCCGGGATGACTTGCATCAACAGTATGTGGGAGGGAGCACACAGTCCGTTTTGCGTTTAATCGCGGAGGTATGTCTCATGCCTCTCACTTTCGGCGGGCAGATACGCTCCCTAGAGGACATAGAGGCACTTCTTGCCACGGGCGCCGACAAGATAACTCTGAATACGGGCGCGGCTGCAGATCCAGACTTGGTTTCAGTCGCTGCCGACCGTTTCGGTTCTCAGTGCATTGTCGCGTCAATTGATGTGCGGAAGACCAAATCGAACCGCTGGACAGCTTACGTTGACGGAGGCAAGAAGGCTCTGCTTCAAGACCCATTTTCTTGGGCTAAGGAACTGCAAGAGCGCGGTGCCGGAGAAATTCTCTTGAACTCAATAGATCGCGATGGCACTGGACTCGGCTATGACCTGCCACTCATTCAAGCTATGACTGATTGCATTGATATCCCATTGATTGCCTGTGGCGGAGTGGGTAAATACGAGGATTTCCCTGCGGGCGTTTTGCAGGGTGGCGCTGACGCGGTGGCAGCAGCCAACATCTGGCATTTCTTCGAACTCAGCTACCCGATAGCCAAGTCCACATGCATTGACGCTTCCATACCAATGCGACCGGTATCTCTGGGATCTCCATATTTTCCCAGAGAACCGCATTATGACTATGGCAAGGAAAGTACCCGCATTGAGGAGCGCCTCACGGCAGCCGAGTCTCGCAAATTTCTGAAAAGAGAGGCTTTTGACCCGGGTGCCTATCCCCCCGTTACGTGGTGCTCCCGATGCGTTTACCCATCCAGTTCTGCGGCACCTCTCGAATTTGACCAGGATGGAGTCTGCACCGGTTGCCAAGTCGCAGATGCTAAAGAACTCATCTCCGCATCGGAGTGGGAAGAACGACGCGCGAAGCTGCAGAAGATTCTCAGTGCCTCTTGTCCGGGAGACGGGAAGAACTACGACTGCGTAATTGCCGTATCTGGTGGCAAAGATAGCTACTTTCAGGTGCACGTGCTGAAGGAAGAATTCGGCCTGAACCCGCTTCTCGTCACTTACGACGGCAATAATTGGACAGATGTCGGCTGGCGCAACATGACTCGTATGAGAGATGCCTTTGGTGTCGACCACATAGTCGTTAGGCCTTCAACCATCGTGCTCAAGAAGTTGAATCGGCTTGGATTTATCGTCATGGGTGACATGAATTGGCACGCTCATACCGGAATCATGACCACGCCAATGAAGATCGCCGCCGACATGAAAATTCCACTTGTTTTCTACGGAGAACATGGGTACCTGGATCTCTCTGGCCAATTTTCGATGGATGATTTTCCGGAAGTTTCATATCGCGATCGGCTTGAACACTTTTGCCGTGGTTTTGAATGGACCTACTTCGTCAATCGCGACGGCTTGACCAGCTCTGACTTGATTCCCTGGAAGTATCCTTCCGATCAGCATCTCTACGAAGTTGGACTCCGGGGTCTCTTCCTGGGCAACTACGTCTACTGGGAAGCCAACGAACACGGTCCCATGATGATTGAAAAATATGGTTTTGAAGTGAGCGACGAACCCTTTGAGCGCACTTACAGGACGATGTCGAACCTTGATGATATGCATGAAAATGGGATTCACGATTACTTGAAATACATAAAGTTCGGCTACGGACGGGCCACTGATCACGCCAGCAAAGATATTCGGGCGGGAAAAATGACCAGACGAGACGCCATCAAGGCTGTGAACTTCCATGATCCGATCAAGCCAAAAGACCTTACCCGATGGCTGGACTACGTTGGAATGAACGAGGATGAATTTGACTCAATCGCGGACACTTTTCGGGATCCGAGGGTCTGGTCACGCCTAGACTCTCAGTGGGTGCGCGATACCCTCACCGACCACCAACAGGATACAGATTTAGAAGGCTCTTCAAGTTAGCTTGCTGGGGCAACGACTTTCTACGCCGCTTGTGCCGTAGATCATGTCACTGTGACACGTCGACAACGGCTTATGCCGCCCACTTACGCGCGTCTAGGTCGGGCCAGCGTTAGCTCTCACGACCACTTGCTTTTCGCTCATTTCGAATCAAGTACGCAGGACGCCCTTTCATCATCTCGAATATTTCTCCTACATACTCGCCAATAACACCGAGAGAAAACAGCGTAAGTCCACCCATCAGCAGCACCACTGACATCAGCGAAGGCCAACCAACGGATGTGTTTCCGAGGAAAAAAGAAAAAATGACGTATAGGATCCAGAGGAATGCGGCCGCCGATGCCAACAACCCAAGAATCGCAACAAATCTCAATGGGCGGCGAGAAAACTGCAACGCGCTAAGGGTTGCCAGGCCCAACATTTTTGTCAGGGTGTATTTCGACGCACCAACTAATCGCGGATTAGCTTCAAACAACACCGTTCTGGAGGTAAAGCCGAGCGCAGGCAATAGCAAGCGAAAAACCTTTCGTTCCGGCAGAGCTATGACGGTGTCGACAGATGAGCGCGACATGAGCCTGAAGTCTGCAGCATGGTCTTTAATATCGACTCCGCTCAACCACCGGCTCAGACGGTAATAGAAGCGTGCAGTGGCTCGCTTAAATGCCGAATCTTCATTTCGGTCCCGTCGGACTCCATAGACGACGTCCACTCCGTCCGATGCTGAGAGTAAGTCTGCAATCACCCTGGGAGGATGCTGGAGATCGGAATCCATGGTCACGACCGCGTCACCAGCGGAGTGTTCCAGTCCCGCCTCAAGCGCAACTTGATGGCCTACATTGTGAACGAGCCGAATTGTCTTGAGTTGTGGCCAGTCGACATTCTCAACAACACGGTAGGAGTCGTCGACACTACCGTCATCGACAAGAATGACTTCATACGTGATATCCAATTCTTCCAGCACAGTTCTTAACTCTGCTAGGAAGAGGGGTAGAACCTCTTCTTCATTGTAAAATGGCGACACGACAGACAGGTAGGGAGACGACATTTCACACTCCGAGTCCGTGGGGGGCGATCCTACAAATCAAGGACATTCACATGGTAAGCGTGCCATCTTCATTAGCGATCTGTCGTATTTGACTGCAGTAATTGCCGTTGTTGCTGCTCTTCTTGGCTGGCGAGTTCACTTCTGGCAACGCTCGATGGGGAATTGGCATGCCAGGTGGCTAGACAGCCTCAACATCACTCCACTGCGATTTGACTCAGACGTCAATGCCTCCTTCAGCGCACCCGTCTACGACCTTCCAGCGGCTGCACTTCACGCCGTCGTGGAGAGACAAACTCGAGATCTGCACATCGGGACGCTCCACGTAGCCATAGACGACTTCGCATACGTAATTTCTGCAGCCAAAGTGGGCTTACTTAAGGATGGGGCTCAGATTTTCGACCAAATTCGTGCCGTTGCCACATGGCAGCTATCCGAACCGGGGCTTCAATTGATCTACATCGCCCGGCGTAGGTGGGAGACTCTAATCCTCGACGAGATAGATATTTCTGACCTACACGTGCGTATACCGGCTTGTCACTTCGGTCTTCTGCGCAAGTTTTGGCGTTTCAGCCCTCTTCACCGAGCGCATTCCACAAAGCAGCCTGCGACCCGGGTACAAACTCCTCTTCCTGACTACTCCGAGCACCAACAAACATCGACTCGAGCAATCATGGTATTCAACCTTGATGACCGCTTCTCGAATCTCTACGAATACTCAAACTTCTACTCAAAGCAAGAAACTTCTCCGCTGCATCCAAACAATATGGCCTTCATGTCACGCTACGGCGGGCAGTTGTCCAGTGGGCGGCTAGCTGCACCGTGGCCGCAACCAAGAACTACCTCTTGGCGTTTGACTCGATCCCTGCGACGTGCCGCGATAGTCAAGCGCAAATCGCCGGAATGTGGCTGGTTTCTTTCGTGGAGGACTGCCTGGACTCTCGAGCAATCAGCACAGTGCGCTCGTCAACTTGAGTTGACTTATCCCCAAGCCTCAATCGCCTGCCTTGCGTATGACATCCAGGTGCCCATATACCTCTCTCTCGCCTTTTTCCTTGCAGGTATTCGAACGGTGGCATACCAGGAGAGAATCGACGCAAGCATGGGAGGCCATTCTCCGCACACAGTCGACACACTCTTGGCTGCAAGTGAATACTTCGGCCGCCGTGCTCAACTGAATTACGCGAGCGCAATAAGGACGGTCATTCCGGTCGGAATGTGGCGAACTGACCTAATTCACGAGGCTCGTCAGGCGGACGAGGAGGTGCGTCATGGCACCAAACGCTCCAAGCTCGTTCTCGTGCTTCCTTATCGTGTGGACTCGGGACAAAATCCTCCGGGCGACACACTTTCAATGTCGGCCCTGGCACTGCAGGCTTTCCTCAGCGATATTTTGGCGCTTGCGGAAGGCTGGCCTTCATACCAATTCGTTATTCGAGCAAAAGATGACGACTGGACCTCGTTGCCAGAGTTTCGCAAACTCATGAGCACAATTGCTGGCCGAGTGAATGTTCGTGTCGACAACAACTTGGAGGTGCTGAACGAGACTTACCGACTGGCGGCAGAGGCGAGTCTCGTGATTGCCAACTTCAGTTCGATCGTAGATGAGGTATTGGCTCTCGGCATTCCTTGTTTTGTGCACGACTTCACACCGCAGTCATCAAATTTGCGCGATGGCATGTTCAATTACCTTCCATCGAGCATAGTTTGTCGCTCTACACCTGAATTCTTTCATCAATTGAATCGATGTCTCAGCGATGGTGGCGCCGAACGTCGGGAGATTCTTCTTCGAGACACCAAAGTGTTGTATGGAGAACTGAATGATGGATGTGTCCGCGCGCGTGGGACAGACAACATTCTCAACTTCCTACAAGACTCAAGTTAGACAGGTATACCCGAAGCGTCAAGAGTCTTTGCGCCCTACAGATAACATTTGGCGCATATCTTCGGGACTCAGCCACAGGTCATTTGTGTCTGACCGGTAACTAAAACCCTCAGGAACCGCTTCTCCTTCTATCGGAGCGAAGCCCCAGTCCGCGATTGTGGGCTTCACGACGTAGCGGCCCTCCTGACGTATTGTTCTATGACTATCATCTATCGAGATCATCTCTTCGTGAAGCTTTTCGCCCGGACGAAGTCCGATGACTTCAATGGGGTGACCAGGCGCCAAAGCCTCTACTAAATCCACTAGCTTCATGCTTGGGATTCGTGGAACAAACAACTCACCACCGTGCATATCTGAAAAACACGCCTCCACAAAAATTACCGCCTGTTGAAGCGATATCCAAAACCGAGTCATTCGCGGATCCGTGATCGGTATCGCCTCTTGGCCATCAATCTTCCGCAGAAATAGGGGAATAACGGAGCCACGGCTTCCCATGACATTGCCATAGCGCACAACGCAAAAGGCTGTTTCCTGGACGTTGGCGTAGTTGTTGCCTGCTACAAACAACTTGTCTGCGGTTAGCTTTGTAGCTCCATACAGATTAATTGGAGATGAAGCCTTATCCGTGGAAAGAGCCACGACCTTCTTCACTCCCGCATCAATGGCAGCGTCAATGACATTTTGGCTTCCCATTACGTTTGTCTTGACGAACTCAAAAGGGTTGTACTCGGCACTGTCGACCTGCTTCAGGGCAGCAGCATGGACAATGTAGTCAACATCTCGAAAGGCTCTATGCAGCCGCGGCAAGTCTCGAATATCGCCCAAGAACCAACGCAAGTTGGGATGCTCAGCCAGCTCTGCCCTCATCTCATGTTGCTTAAGTTCGTCTCGGGAAAAGATCGTGACCACTCGAGGGCTGTGGTGGCTTAGTAGATGTCGCACGAAAGCTTTCCCAAATGACCCAGTTCCACCAGTGATAAGGATCGACGCATCATCAAACTGAGACATCATGCACCCTTGCCCTTCTCTGAACTGCGCATCCTACAAGCCCATCAAATTAGCTTGACGATCAAAAGCGGGAGATTGCTCACGAACCGATTCAAACGAACCCCTGCCCTTCACTCTTCCATGTTCCAGAAACAGAACCAAGTCTGCGTCCTTAACTGTTGCTAAACGATGCGCGACGGTAACTGTTGTGACCTCCCCATGCAGAGACCTCAGAGCGCCGGAGATCGCTGCTTCTGTTTCTGAATCCAGAGCACTTGTTGCCTCATCGAGGACAATCATCTTCGGCTTCGTCATCAATGCACGTGCCAAGCCCAGACGCTGACGTTGACCACCGCTCAACTTAATTCCAGCTTCCCCAACAAGCGTGTCCAATCCTTCTCTACTTCCGTCCAAGTACTGGGACAGTTGGGCAATTTCCAGCGCCTCCCACACCTCAGTGTCACTAACTTCATCAGGGTTGAGCCCGAGGCCAACGTTTTCCCGTATCGAGCCATTCACAAGGCTTACCTGCTGCGGCACATAACCAATAGAGCCTGGCCACCGTGAGATGGCGCTCACAGGGGTGCACCCCGAAATCAAGACTCTTCCCTTATCTGGATCCACGACTCCCAAGATGAGGTCTGCCAGAGACGACTTGCCTGCCCCTGTTGCACCAACAAGCGCCACCGACGTCCCAGGATTGGCAGCAAACGAAACGTGATCTAACGCAGCCTCTTGCGATCCTGGATATGTCAGAGAAAGGTCTCGTGCGTCCAGACTCGGAATGAATAGGGTGTCATCTCCCGCCTGCGCAAGGCCATAGCTTTCTTCATCACTCCAGGTTTCGCGACCATTTGCGATAACGGCCCGGGGTGCCAACTCATCCATCAGCGTAATCGCCTTTTGAGCAGCAGCCTCCGAGCGTCGAATTGTGATTACTGTTGTTTGAAGACGCAGCAGGGCAGGCATCACTCTTGCTCCTGCAACCAAAAAGACCGCAACAATTCCGATAGCGGATGCCAAGCCGCTAACGGCAAGTTGAGAAGCGGCGAGGCCAGCTCCCCCAACTACTAGAGCTACTTCAAATACGTACTTCGGAACGACGCCTACAAGCTGACTATCCGCTCCCGCAACGGCCGATTTCCAGCGTAAGTCTTGCACGCGATCGACATAATTGCCGCGACGATGCATAACGAAAATTTCTCTATACGAAGCAATCGCTTCTTGTATGGCGGTATAACTCGCTATATCAACTGATGTTGAGATTTCACCGAGCGCAGCTGCCCATTTCGAAAGGCTTCTCTGCAAGAAGAAAGCAATCAATCCAAAGTACACAATCGCGAAAAGGGTAATTTGTGGATCAATAAAAAAGAGACCTCCTGCGAGTATCAGCAGCAACGCGGTGTCTGCCGCAGCAGTGGACGCTGCCCCGAGGACCCCCACCATTGCGGCCTGAGTCCCTACGGAAATCGAGAAAGCGACATCTTGGCTAGCTCTTCGCTGAATTTCCAGCAGAGATCGGGACAGTAAGTCTCCGGCCAAGTGCGCAGACATCTCTGCCTGCCTGTGGGCCAAGAAACGTAACGTAAGCCGTGAGAGCAACACGGCAATGATGGACTTTAAGACCAGAAGCAAAGCAGCAAGGCCAAAAAGCCAGGCAGCCAGCGTCAGAGGTTGTAAATCACCGAGCGAAAGGAACGAAACAGCGTTCTGAAATTGATCTGGAAGCTCTGAATCCGAGACCACGGCAACTGACAAGACGCTGACAAAACCGAGTAGCAAAACTCCAGCCAAATCAAGAAAACCCGTTGTCATTTGGACCATAGTGATGACTACTAGGAATCCTTGATTCCGCCGATCCAGCAGCCGGAATGTAACTCCAACTAGTCGAAGGGCCTTCATTGTCGTGCCCACACCTGGTTGTAGGTATTGGAAAAATCTCCCAACTCAAACATGTCAGCATGGGAAGCAGTCCGGAGTTCAAACCCGGATGACGAAAGGATCTCTTTGGTTTCTTCAGCCAGTTTGCGGAAATCAGAGTTGACTTCAATCAATATGGATCGAAGACGCATATCTGCCAGCGCAAATCGAGCACCGCGCAGAATGAGGTGCTCTATCCCGTCTACGTCAATCTTCATGAGTGTCGGAAAGTCAGTTATCAACTTGGATTCCAATAACGAGTCCAGGGTCAGCCCTAAGCAGGCGTATCGCATCTCAACGGCGAGGGGTGAGCCATCGTGGCCAAAGTCTTCTCCAAAGGTCGACATGGATCCACCCTCTTCTGTCATGGACAGCAAAAACGGAGATACTCCTGACTGCGCCGATAGGGGATTCGTGATCACAGCGACTCGCTCACTTACCTCGTTGGCGTTGATGTTTTGGACAAGCAGTCGCAGATTGAGTGCGGAGGGTTCAAAAGCATAGACTCTTCCTGGAAAGAGCTTGGCATAGTAGATGCTGTACAAACCAACATTTGCTCCCACATCAAAGAATGCCCCTTCTCCCCCAAATTGCTCTATCCATTCAAGGGTTTCCGGTTCTTTGGATGAGAAAGTTTGACTTCGATAACGACACACTGAATTTGGGGTGCTCAAGCGGAGTTTCACAACTCCATAGGGAGAGGTGTGAGAAACCTCGTCGTACTCGCTTTGAATTTCGGAGTAAAGATTGTCTCGCCATCGGTACCGAACTCCTGGGAACCTTCGAGCGAGCACGCTGAGATACCAGTGTGTGATGCTCAAAGGCATCTCCACAAGAGCGCGAAGGAGAGTTTTCATTTTTGATCTTTCTGAGGTATCACGCTCTGGGCGGCTAGCATGGAGCACAGCAGCAAGGGCACATAGTGAATTCCAAGGTACCGCCAATCAACAAGATCTTCGCTTACTCCAGCAGCGACGAACATCACCAGGATTGACAGTGCAGCCCCTTGGCCTGATTTGGCATCAAACCAAACCATGAGTGTCAGGAAAGTGAGGGCTGAGAGCAAGGCGACGGCACCCACGAGACCGAATCTGCCCAACACATCGATTACCATGTTATGCCCGTGATTCGCCCACGAAGGTAGATCCCCACCGTTGACTACTTCTTGAATTCCTATCTGACCCGCTCCGAACAACCAGTTTTTCTGCCAGAGACCCAGAAATTGGTTCCAAATTTCGAAACGCCCGTTCAGGGAAGGGTCTAGGCGGAGAACCAAAAGAAAGGAAGCCGCTGCTGTCGCCGTCAACACTCCGTACGTCACCCAACGAGGCACGCCTAACGTCCTCAACCCTCTCAATGAGCGAACGGCAAGCAAGAAGACGAAAGGCGCGAGGACAGCGAAGAACCCAGTTCTCGAATCCGCCATTACGACCACTAGCACGCCGCTTCCCACGAGTACGACACGCAAGACGCCAGAGCGCCAAAAGCCGTATACCACCAGGAAAGCGCCCACAGGCCCTGCGATGTTTGGGTTACTAAAGGGTCCCTCCCAGCGAGGGATGGGTCCAAAGAAGTCGGCAACAAACGGTAGTCGTATCCAGAACTGTTCTCGCATCTCACGGACACCTAGGACGTCCTGAATCTGAGCCAACAGACTCACCGCGAGCAAACTGACCGCGTAGGCATCTCCTGACATCCATACAGACCTGGAGGGTGGACGTTTCAAGACAAGCAAGATCAGTAGGGGTCCGACGACAAGAGACGTGAGGTCAAATGGGTCTCTTCTAACAACACTTGAAAGTATCCCTATTACCCAAAGGGCCAGGAGAGAGAAAATGAACAGCTGAAAAAGTGGTGGCCAAGCTTCGCGCGGTTCAAAGAATATCCAGAGCAACACAGACAGGCCAAGCAAGGCAAAAGCCAGAGCGACGGCGACTGGCTGAGAGGCTACGAACAGAACTTGCGGGGCTGAGTAGGACGCCCCCAAAGCCACAACGGGCGTGAGCACTGCCGGAACAATCCACGCATCCGCCAGATGCCACATCGGTATCGACAACTTTTTGGGCGCGTTCCTTGAAGCGGCGCCTTGTGGAATTCTTTCACCTGATCGCATCACAAAAGGCCTCGACGCCAAGTAGCCCTAATCCAACTCCAGTAACGCAAAAGGGTAAAGGCAAACAGAAAGGGCGACACCGCAAGCGATGTGCTGGGGCTGTTTCTCTTCAGCGGCAGGATGAAATCAGACTTCAGGGGATGCATCCACGACAGTAGGCGTCGTCTAACGGGCCATCCCGATTCCCGGCCAGATCGGTAGGTCTCGTAGTCAGAGATGCCGTAAATTCGACAGCGCGCCACAACTTGCGACCACGAAGCTTTTCCAATCTCACCCACATGCGCATCACTGATCTCAAAGTGCGCCCCAAAAACTCTCAGCCACCTTTCACAAAGTTCCGAATCATCAGAGAAGCGTCTAGCTTCATCAAAAGGCTCTTGCTCCAGAAGAATCCGCCGGAGAAGGGTGGGAGTGCCTATGACCTTTGCTGGTCCTGTCCGGAAGCGGCCAGCCCGCCACGCATTCATGCCACGAGCGACATAGGACGAACCCTCAACGACCGTCTGCGAGCTCACCCCCTGCGATTTGGTGCGTTCCAGCCAATCAATCATCTTTTGTAGTTCTGCCCGTGTGATCGTGTTATCCGAGCCCATGTTCAAGATGAGAGCACAGCCGGACTCGCGTATACCCGTGTTGCGAGCTACGGACAATCCTTGACCTGGATCATTGAGTACAAGATCGGCGTAGGCATGGGCAACGTTCAGTGTCCCGTCAGTCGAACCACCGTCAACAACAATAACTTCACCCACGCCTGAAGAAGCAAGTGACGATAGACAACTCTCAATTGATGCAATTGAATTGAGTGTGCAAACCACTACGGAAACATCTTTATTGTCAAACATTAGTTAATCAAAGGCCCGACAGTGAGGCTTGGCGATCAAAATCCTTAACTAATCGGCGGACATCGTCAAAGTTTCCACGCGCCACAACTTGTCCATCATGCAAGTACAGGATTTCGTCGGCTCGCTTAACGGTTGCAAGACGGTGGGCCACTGTAATTGTGGTGACCGTCCCCTCTAACTCCTCAAGGGTTTGCAATATGGCAAGTTCCGTCTCCGTATCCAAGGCGCTCGTAGCTTCATCAAGCACAAGAAGTTGCGGCCGGGTGTACAGAGCCCTCGCAATACCAAGGCGCTGCCGTTGGCCTCCACTCAGACGGAAGCCACGCTCACCTACCGCAGTATCCAGACCTTCACGACTCTCACGCAAGAACATTGCCAGGTGTGCTCTCTCCAAGGCCTCCCATACGAGATCATCATCAACCACATCTCCTGGCAGACCCAAAGCCACATTTTCGCGCACCGACCCCCCCACCAGTGCCACGCTTTGAGGAACATATGCAATCGCTCCAGGCCAGCGATTAATGGCATCTCGCGGACGCATTCCACCCACTTCAACGCGCCCGCGATCTGGCGCGTACACACCCAAAACAAGGTCTGCCAGGGAGGACTTCCCTGCACCCGTTGGTCCGACCAGCGCGACAGAGGCCCCCACGGGCACTTCCAGATTGACACCACACAGTGCCGGGCTTTCCGTTCCTCTGTAAGAGAGCCAGGCATCTGAAATCAACACAGACGCCGTGAACTCGGGGTAACGAGATGCAACCAGGTCAATAACCCGAGACTTCTGGCCTACTTCCTCCGTTTCGCCACATGGCGTATCAGACAAGTACTGCTTCATGAAGAACGCTGGCTGAGCCTGCACCGCAGCGTTGCGAATAGTTATTCCTGCACCTTGCAGTCGAAGGAGGGCAGGAACGATGCGCGAGCCAGCTGCCAGGAAGACCGCGACAGTAGCGGCTGCAGCCGACCAATCTTGGGTCAAGAACTGAACGGTAGCCAAAACAAGAATGCCCAAGTAAAGCGCGGACTCTAGAACGTACTTAGGTATTTCGAGAATGAAAGCTGAATTTGCATTTGCAGCTGCCGAGCGCCCAATCAATGATTCAAAACGGTCAACGTAAAACTCACGTCGATTTAATACCAAAGTCTCTCGATACGTTGACAGGGCTTCCGAAACGACTGACAAGGTATCTATTGATGCATCCTTCACGACCTCTGCATTCCGCTCACTCCAACGGCCAAGTACTCGATGAAGAAAGAAGCCAATGAAGCCGAAAAGGAGCCCGGCTGTGACGGTTAAGGCTGGATCAAATATGAAGAGGCTGACGCTGACGATTGCAAAGAGAAAAACTTCTGCACTAATAATGATCGCGGATCCGAGAAGGGCAACGGTAGCGGCCGCCACGCCCGCTCCCAGAGCATAAGTGGCTTCCGGCATAGTCCAACGTTGAACCTGAGCAAGTGGCCGACTCAAGAAGTCGCGCGCGAGTTGCGCAGACGCCTCGGACTGCCGGTGCGCAAGAAAGACGGTAACGCGACGAGTCATAAATGCGGAAAGAACTGTCTTGCCTACGAGAATCGCAACGGCCGCCAATGCCAAAGCTACCGACAGTTGTGATACCGAAACGTTGTCCAAACCTATGGCGGCCAACAACGACTCAACAGCCGGTGGGAGACTCGTAACGCCAAGTCCTGAGACGGCAGTGGCGGCCACTAACCCAATGAGGCCGATACCAATGAGGTCCAGGACTCCAAGGGAAACTTGTGCGGCTGCCCCTAAGTACAGAAGTCGCCTCTTGTCGGCTGGCAGCAGATGAATTGACTGGCGAACGGCTGTCCGGATTCCGGGGCTGGTGAACTCAGAGACACTCAGTCCACCATGAGCATTGTTCGGCTCCTTGGCGCGCAGCCCTAGACGTGTCGACATGCAAGATAACCTAACCTCAAGGAAGGTCAAGGGTAGGGAGCCGCTGTGGGCGATCTCTTCATCGGCCTCGTCACGCACCCTAGGACGCAGTATCCACACAGTGCTCATGATCAGGGTCTCTTGACTCAGCTCTCACGGACGCTGGCCGAACAAGACGTGATCCTCAATGGTCACATCGAGAGTAGGAACCTGCTACCTCCCCAATACACTTTCACGAAACTCGAGCTATCGGCCTCCCGACGACACCTGGTTACCCTGAGGAAGGAGTGGTCCCGCTACTGCCAACAAAGCCCCTTCAGAAGACGTAAACAGCACTTTGCACTTCTTCGTACCTGGGGCACTGAGCCACGGAGTGAAGAGGAGGCGCGAAGACTCCTAAACATTGAAATGGCCCACGTAGAGCTCATGAAACAGGCCGTCGCGCAGGATGCAGAATTCGCACTGATTCTGGAAGATGACGCCGAAAGTTCAAGCGTTTGTGATCTCGCTTCAGACATTGCGGAACTCATTAGTCGTGAGGACAGCCCTTTTATGGCACAAATTTCATCTTCCTTCTCCCCCAGGATGCTCGGAATCCAGAAGCTCCTTGGCGCAGTGGAACGTCAATGGTCGAATGGAGGGCAAGAATTTAGACTCCTGAAACCAGCCACCAACACAGTGTGCGCCACCATCTACAGGCGGGATTTTCTGACCACACTCCTCCATGCATGGAGTCACCAACAAGCCATTCCGATTGTCCCAGTCGACTGGCGCCTAAATGAAATACTTATTGCACTGGAGTCCGCACAGCAATTGCCTAGAGGGTATTCCAGCATCGTCTTCCCGGGCCCCATCGTTCAGCAGTCGCTGGAATCATGAGCGAACCTCACTTCAGCAGTTTGCCGCCTGAAAACAAGCACACTTCAGTTGAGGCAGCCGCTAAGCGCAAGAAAGCAGAGCTTTGGCTAAGCGTTATTACAGTCGTTAAAGATGCGCCACTAGATCTAGCGCAAACTTCCACATCCTTGCAAGGTCAAGACCTTGCAGGAGTTGAGTGGGTGGTTGTGGATGGGTCAGCACAGACGACGTGGGAAATTGATCCTGATCAAGAAGGCTTCGCTTTCGTCTACCGAAGGCAAGAGCCGATCGGCGTCTTCCATGCCATGAATCTCGGAATTTCGCTCGCATCTGGCCGATACCTATATTTTCTCAACGCTGGCGATGTATTTGCTTCGCACGACACCCTCAAATCTGTACGCCACTCGCTTGCTGCGAATAGCTGGCCTGCCTGGGCCTACGGTGACGTGGCAATGACGCACGACACCGGTGCCATATTCGTTCCACCCACGTGGGACCACGAACGAGAACGATCACACCTCTTTGCACGCGGGCATTTCCCACCCCATCAGGGAACGCTCGTGCGCGCTTCCGTCATGCGAAGTCTTGGAGGATTTGATCCGACTTACTCGGTAGGAGGAGACTACGACCTGTTTCTACGGCTCGATCAACTGTACGAGCCACTTCGCCTACCGATCACAATCGCCCTCTTCGCTCCAGGCGGCCACTCGTCAAGAAACTGGTGGAAAGGGTTACGGGAATTTCACCGCTCTCGCCGTCTTCACCTTGAGCCGAAAAGATGGGCAAGACTGACAGAACTGATCGACACCCTCTGGCTAGCCGGGAAAACCACTAGCTATCAGTTCTTGTGGGCGCCCGGCAGACCTATTCATCACCTAATTCGCCACACAAAATAAATCCGCAGTAGGCCTCGCTATCGTGGTCATGTGACATCAACGGAGGGGCAGTGGATGCACTCCCTCGCCCGGGAGTTATTTTCTTTCCCTCGAAGCATTACGGGCGACGGGGTGCGTCAGACCTTAAGTGTCTTAGCTAGGGAATTGCCGGGACTCGTCGTACACGAAGTTCCCAGTGGTACATCAGCATTCGATTGGACGGTACCGAACGAATGGAATATTTACGGCGCTCGTGTCACCGGGCCTGGCGGCGAACAGGTCATCGACTTTTCGGATAGCAACTTGCACGTCGTCAGCTATTCCGAACCCATCCACACAACAATCGACAAATCTGCTTTGGATCAACACATACACAGTGACCCTGAAATTCCGGAATCGATCCCGTACGTGACCTCGTACTATCATCCCTCGTGGGGCATCTGCATGGCCGACCGCGACCGCCAACTGCTTCCCGATGGCCCTTATCGGGTGGACATTGACTCACGTCTCGAGCCAGGTTCTCTGAGTTACGGAGAATTGCTGATTCCTGGAGAGACTTCCGCTGAAGTCCTTCTTTCTACGTACATCTGTCACCCATCTATGGGAAACAACGAACTCTCAGGTCCCGTCGTGCAAACGGCTGTGGCACAGTGGCTCAGCACCATGACACGGCGCTTCACGTACCGACTCGTCTTCATTCCAGAGTCTATTGGATCCCTGCTGTACACGTCACTCCATCTTCGTTCCTTGCAAGAAAATGTCGTCGCAGGGATCAACTTGACGTGTCTTGGAGACGAAGGTGACTACTCGTTCCTAGCCTCACGGCAAGGCGATACACCAATGGATCGTATAGGCCACCGTGTTGTCCGAGAGACCGATCAACCTGTTGAATACACCTACCTTGATAGGGCGAGCGATGAGCGTACCTACGCAGCACCAGGTATTGACCTACCGTTGATATCACTGATGCGGACCATGTACGGCAGGTATCGCGGGTACCACAGTTCGTTGGATGACCTCACCTTTATCACCGAAACAGGGCTCCAGGGTGGCTTGGACTTGGTCCGCAACTGTCTAGTGCAGTTTGAGCAGTCTCGATATTTCCTGACCACCGTGCGAGGAGAACCTCAGCTCGGTCGCAGGGGTCTCTACCACACAATGCATGCCAGAACGGTTTCCGACGAGGTTCTCTTGCGTACCCACATACTCGCCTACTCCGACGGTCTGCACTCGACCATGGATATCGCTGACATGACCGGCCACGACCTCGAAGTCATCGAGGCGCTCGTTGACGAACTTCACGATCACGGCCTTCTCATCGAGACTGACCCTCGCCGAGGAGAGGTCCCCGACGGTCTCGTCAATCGCAAGGATTGTTGACATGGCAACGCTCGCCCTGATGCTTCGCTCATATGCGCCCGACGCCGGATACGCGGATCGACTGGTGGAAAGTTTCCGCCGATTCAATTCCGAAGAACTTCACCTGTTTTGCGTCGTGCCGACGACGGATATTCCTTTGTTCCAACACTTGGGTGGAGCCGACGTCACCGTCATGGATGATGAGCAATTTGCGCCCTCCTTCGTCGATGAAGACGTTCACGGGCTTCACCCCGGTTACATCAATCAGGAAATCGTCAAGATGGCATTCTGGGAGACCGGACTTGCCGACAACTACTTCTGCGTCGACTCCGAAGCAGTATTCCTGCGCCCCTTCGGTCTCACAGACTTCATGGCAACGGATTCAGTCCCATACACGGTGCTCGTCGAGGATCACGAGTTGGCCGTTGAGCCTCGCTACTACCGCGAGCACTGGACAACGCGCCAGGAATCCATTCGTCGCATTCACGACGAGGTAGGGGTCGAGGATCGCGTCCTGCGCACGTGTCACGGTCACCAAGTCATGTCCTCGACGGTTCTTCGGTCGTTCAGGGACGACTTCCTCACGCCGCGATCGTGGACCTACGTCGATGTGTTGAGATTCGAGCCACTCGAATTCACCTGGTACAACATGTGGCTGCAGAAGAGTCATGTGATCCCCATTCACGCCCGCGAACCGCTCGTCAAGGTCTTCCACCACGAAGGGCAGCACATGGAGTACCTGCTCCGCGGCATCAAGCATGACGATGTGGCTCGGGGTTACCTTGCCCTGGTCGTGAACTCCAATTTTGAGCGCACCGTGGCCGCCCGCGGAGGAATGCCAGCATCGACTAACACCGACAAGCCGGCGGGCTTGGCGCCCTATCTGTCGTATGCCGAGGTAGCCCGGTTGGTTGGGCACAAGTTCACTTCGAGTGTGAAGCGAGTGGCCAGGGGACGCTAACCGCGCTCCCGATTCCATCGAGTAACTCGGTGCAAAGCATGACTGACGTGCTTCGCAGCAACTCGTGGTTCGCTCATTACTCGCCCACCGATGATGTAATCGCCGTCGGTTCGCTGAATCTTCTCCAGTGAGAACCCACGACGCCGCATCATGAGGCCGTATGACACTGCCCCCGACCAGGAGCCAGGGCTAGCTGCGTCTAGTGCTCGGGCTAATTCCTCTCCCGTCCCGGCGAAGACCGCGCACCCGAGCTCGTCGTACGCCGACGGTCCCATGACGATCACCGGCTTGCCAGCGTAAGCCGCCTCGACCCCTGTTGTGGAACCGTAGGTGACGACGATATCTGCTTGCCGCATGAGCGTGTAGCTGTCGATGGGTGAGTGATGGTCGACATGAATGTCCGGCTTCGCCTCCTGTACCGCGTCGAGCCACTCCACCACATCTTGTTTCGGCTTCATACGTTTGTGTGGGTGTGATCGGACGACCAGCGTCCAGCCCGGTCGCCTTCGTACCTCCTCAGCCAGTGCCTTAAGGGCCACCGGCTGATCTCCAATGAAGCGTGACCAGTCCAGTTCAAGTTCCGCAATCTCGTCACCGGATGAACTGAAATAGACGACAACGGTGTTGGACTCTGGCACGTCAATTCCTTGGCCAGTCTGCTGTGACTCAACGAATAGTGCGTTGTCTGGCGCCGCGTGATTGATCCGATCGGTGAACCAGGACTCGCCCACGCTGTCTCGCAGATCGCCAGGCCACTCTTCATACATCTTGATCATGCGACGTTGAAGATCAGACCAGTCATGCGTGATGCTGTCGGTGAGATCAAAGTCTGTATCGATTCCTCCGGTGTCGTAGTACAGCACCCGGATTCCAGCAGCTTTACCAGCAGCCGACGCCGCGCGGTCGTGCAGAAAGCGTCCGTTGTAAATCACAATCGACGTGAGGGCCTGCTGTTTAATCAGCGCTAACGTCTGGTCGTATACCCACGCATAACTGCACGCTGCGGAGTCCAAGAGACGCCGGGGCCAGAAGTAGGCGTCGGTGATGGGGGTTTCGGTGTCCGGTCGAATCTGGAGCATCGCCCGACCCATGGGGCTGCCGCGATAGGAAACTTTTCGGATCGCGGATCTGTTTAGGGGTTCTCGGATTCTCACATCTGCGGACGCCCGCCACCGCTTGATCGGCGGAGGGACAATCGATACATCTGACCCATATGTGGCAAGTAATGAGTCCTCGACACATTCATCGCTCGTTCGCGACCCGAACAAACGGGCAAGCGACCGGTGATTTGACCAACCGGTGTCCTTCATGGGGGTGCGATCTGCCCAAAAGGCAACATAAATCTTCGAACCCATCGCCTGCATGGTCAACGCAGTCTCGGCCAGGGCCGCCAGGGCGAATGCCCATTGTGTGAAGGAGACAAATCCGACTCGCTCGCGCTCCGCGGACGACGAGGTTGCCTTGATGAACTCCTCAAGGGAGTTGTGTTCGGATCGGACAACCACGGTCCGACGTTAGCGCACGGCTATGGACTATCTTTGGGATGAGATGAGCGGATCTCCTACACCAATTGGTGATACACCTGCGCTGTCGCCGCTGCGGACTTCGTCCAGCTAAAGAGCGCGGCACGGGCGCGCCCTCGCCGAGACAGGTCACGCGCTGAGGTCGCGTCGCCAATAACGTCCGACAAGACCGCCAAAAGGTCTTCCGAGCTACCCGGCTCGAAGTAGGCGGCTGCATCGCCGCCCACCTCGCACAGAGCCGGAGAGCGCGCGAGCACTACCGGCGTGCCGCACGCCATCGCCTCCAACACCGGAAGACCGAAACCCTCGTACCGTGATGGGAAGACGAAGGCTCGAGCCGCCGAATATGCGGCGGGCATATCCATGTCCGCAACCGACCTTTGCATGACTCGATCGATCAATCCAAGTCTGGCGATGTGATCCCGTTCACCGCTGGTCAGTGCGCCACCACCCACGAGCATGAGAGTCAATTCCGGGTACTCATCGACAAGGTGGGGCATGGCGTTGATCAGGGTTGCTGCGTCTTTGTACCCGTCGCGCTTCCCTACGTAGAGCAGGTGATTCTGCGGAAAGCCCGAGACCCGTGCTTCCGTGCTTACGAAGCGTGGATTGACACCGTGCGGGATGACGGAGATCGGAGCCTGGACGTCTCCGAAAACGCGCAGTAGGTCGGCCTTGGTGGATTCTGAGACACAGATGATGTGAGCAGCCTGGTCGACAAATCGACGTTTGTCGGTGATGCGGTCCGCTCGCCGACGAGACTCCGGAAACAGTTCGGGGATCATGTCGTGCACGGTCACTACGTGCGGGCAACCAGGGAGATCTCGAAGAGCTCGTGTGAGATAAAAGGTGGAATGGACCACGTCGGCGTGCATTGCACGATGCGGTCTGGCGAGATAGCGGGCCAAGGTCAAGTGTTGCCACCGCGCCGGGCGCACACGCAATTGCTCCGCCAAGCGCAATTCCGACAGGAGATAGTGATTTCGGGTAACCATCGATAGCGGTTCAAGGGAGACGCCAAGGTCGGGGTCATGAATGAACTGATCGGCTAGTTCGACGAACATCCGGGAAATCCCCCCGTGCTCCTGCACGGCAAAGATCTGCCCGTCCATCGCCACACGCACCCGCGTGAGTCTAGGCAGCCTGAAGACACGGCACTATGGACTCTATGACTTCGGTCGCGAGGGTGGTCGTGATTCCACGTAATGGCTACGCGAATCGGCTCCAGGCGTGGGCGAGTGCGGCCATCGTTGCTCGAACATGGGGCGCTCCTCTCAAGGTCTACTGGCAGGGGGAAGCGGTATGTCCGGCCGATGCTTCCAGCCTGTTCCACAGTGCCGGGGAGGGATCGACGTTCATCTCGAGCGATGAAGTCGAGGGCCTCCTCGGTGGGTCCCATGAAGGATTACCCCGCTATCTGACTCATGACTCCGACAGCGGGGTCGTGACCCTCGCGGGACATGACCGTGGAGAGCAGCCCTTCATGGCAGACCTCGCGCAACTGGCACAACAGTCCGCGAAGGCTCTGACCGTCGTGTTCATCGCGGGTGGTCGCTTCTGGCTGCCCGGCGAGACGGCCTTCAACGCCAAGCGGCGCGACTTCTACGGGTCGATTAACTGGTCCGAGCCCATCACTGAGCAGGTCTCCATCATCAGTACGGATCATGAGCCGTTCATCGCCATCCATGTTCGCGGCACCGACAAGGCGATAACGGTGCCCACCCAACACGCAATGGAGCGTTCGATCGCGGCCGTCGCCGAGCAATCCGGGCTCAGTTCGGTTCTTGTCGCTGCTGACACTGCGCAGACTCGATCACAGTGGGTTGCCTGGCTCGCACGTGAGGGCTTGCAGCCGTGGTTCGTGAAGTCGACTACACACGATCGCGAGTCTCGTCGCGCCGGTGTCGATGCACTCGTCGAATGGAATTTGCTCGCGCGATCAACGGCCATGGTGTTCGCTGATGACTCCTCCTTCGGGCATGAAGCAGCTCTCTGCACGCGCTCCCCGGAGATGAATGCAGGCTTGACGGCGCCTGCGTGGTTGCAGAGGGCGCGTGCGGGGAGGAATTGGATACGGTCCGCACTCACGTATCCGGCACGACACGGCTGGATCGGGCGTCAGTAGATGACGAAACCATCGCTAATGCCCGGACCTCGCGGTGTGAGGCCCGGGAGTGGCGTGGGTGTGCACAACGGGAACACTGCCCAACATTGCTCGTTGCGAGACGGTACGAGTAATTCTGCCCCTCCGGTCGTAGTAACTAGGTCACTCTCGACTTCCGGGAGCGGGGTCACGGCATAAGGGATGGATACACCGAGAGACCATGTCCGCTCATCCGTAAACGACGCGTAGTCAAGCCGCGTGATCGCACTGAACGCGACCACGCCCACGAGTGGGAGTGCCACTGCCACTCCAACCACTGCGGATACGGCCGCCTGCTTGGACTCGAGACGAGATAGTCGCCACAGGCTCCAACCGATCGGAACGGCGGCGAGGGTAACGATGGGTCCCCACCCGAACCGGAACGATGGTGGCGTGAGGGTGAACCACGCTGCCACGGACATGATGCTCGGCAGCATGGTGATCCCAAGGCCGCGAACGCGAAGGTTCGTCCATCGGTGGGCGGTGATCAGGAGGATCACCGCTGTGAGGCCCAAGAGGGAAAACTCAAAGGTCTCCCACGACTGCGGCAGACGCTGAATCCATGATCCAACCCAGTTCCACCCCTCCGTGGACTCCCACAGGTTCTCCCGGTCGCGGTGGTAACCGAGAGTTGCCAGACGCAAGAACGTGGGATCCGGTGCCCGCCAATCAACGGGTACCGGAAACGTCGATAGGGGAAACAGCAACCATCCACTCAGGATGATGTCTCGCGCGAGTGTCGCGATCACTGCTGCAACTCCCATCACAGCGACGGTCACGCTGGCTCCAACCACCGTGGGCCGCCGGAGTCGACCACGCCGGACCGCCAGGACCCCTGACACGAGGATCACACCAACGGTGAAGGCTCCGAGCGTGGGGCGAATCAGGCTTACGGAGATGGCAGCGACGCACGCGGTTGCCGCGTCTGCGGCCCAAGCGGACCGACGACCGACGGCGCGACGACCGACGGCATCGGCCAGGTAGGCGGCTGCACCGACGCACACAACGAGAGCCGCGGTGTCTTGGGAAGGACTCGTGACCCAGTAGTCCGACAGTGCAAGAAGGGGGACCCAGGCAGCCACAAGACCCACCGTCGCCACGAAAAATCCGGGCCCACGGCGGCCCTGGAGAGCCCGGAGAGCCACGTCCAGCGCCAAGACGGCCATAAGCAGCCCATTAGCCAGCCTCAGGCCCTCAGGGCCCCACGGACCGGCCCCGAGGGCGGCGGCGAGCGGGAACTCGGCGGTCGCGTAGCCCAACGGGGAGTAGACATTTGCTAAGCCTGGGATCGCTGGGAACAGCCGGGAGTACTCAACGGCGCCGAGGTGGTAGAGACCGGAGTCGTAGTTGGTGAGTGGACCGAGGGCTGCCAGCGCCAGATACGCCTGGGCGACGAAGAGCGTCACCACGATGACCGCGGTAAGCCGAGTTGGCTGAATCTGCCACGGTTTCCACCTCGGCGGGTTTCGCCTGATCCGAATCCAGCCGATCACGAGGGAGAGCGCCGCCAGGCCAAAGATCACAAAAGCGGTAATCGGGCTTGCCATGGGCAGAAAGAGATTCAGGAACATCCCCGCGACAAGGAAGATAGACAGGCCAAACCACAGAGCGCGGCGTGCGACCACGGGTGCGTCTGCACCCGAACCAACACCTTGGGCGAGGGCAATCGCAGGCCCTACACCCAGGGCAAGAATCAAAGCGATCATGAATGCCCAGCTCGCGAGCACGAGACTGGTTCCCGAAACAAGGAGCATGGGCGAAGCGAATTAGTCGATCACAGCGGCGCGGAAGTACTCGATCGTCGGCGTCAGTCCCTCACGTAGGGAGACAGTCGGTGACCACTGCAACTGCTCGTTCGCCCGGGTGATGTCCGGTTGTCGTCGGGTGGGATCGTCCGTGGGAAGTGGCAGGTATGTGACGCCAGCAGAGGTTTCAGTCATCTCGATCACGAGATCAGCAAGTTCCGCGATAGTGAATTCACCGGGGTTCCCCAGATTGATGGGCCCCGTGACATCAGGCGAAGAATTCATCAGCGCAAGAAGGCCCTCGATGAGGTCAGAGACATAGCAGAAGGACCGCGTCTGGCTACCGTCGCCGTAGACGGTCAGCGGCTCTCCTTTCAGCGCGCTGACCACGAAATTGCTGACGACCCGCCCATCGTTCGGGTGCATACGAGGGCCGTACGTATTGAATAGTCGAGCAACTTTGATTTCGAGACTGTGTTGACGGTGATAGTCAAAGAACAGTGTTTCTGCGGCTCGTTTTCCTTCGTCGTAACAGGCGCGAGGCCCGATGGGGTTCACGTTGCCCCAATAGTCTTCGCTCTGCGGATGCACGAGCGGATCCCCGTAGACCTCGGAGGTCGACGTCAAGAGGATCCTGGCGCCAGTGCGCTTGGCGAGGCCGAGCATGTTGATGGACCCATGGACAGCGGTTTTGGTGGTTTGGACGGGGTCGCGTTGGTAGTGCACCGGGCTTGCTGGGCAGGCCAGGTGGAAGATTTGATCGACTTCCACGAAGAGTGGGAACGTGACATCGTGGCGAATAATCTCGAAGCGCGGGTTGTCGAGTAGGTGGGCGATGTTGTCACGAGTGGATGAGTAGAAGTTGTCTACGCACAAAACATCAAAGCCATCCGCAAGCAGGCGTTCACATAAATGCGAACCAATGAACCCTGCTCCTCCAGAGACCAGCACCCGACCGCGAGCGAGCGACATTCAGGACCTCCTTAGTCGACGCTTAACGTACAGGGATGCCTGATGCACCATTCCTAGCGCTGTCGCGTGGAAGTGGTGTCTGCGAGTCCAATCGTCGGCTCGCGCGTCGACAACCACGGGAACAGAGGCCACTGGGGTGGCCATCGGCATCACCGGTTGCAACTCACCTCGGTCCTCGAATGTGTGGGTGGCAAGTTCGTCGAATCCGATGTTCTGAATCAGGTTGCGATTCGACGTAGCGGTCCACTGTCCACTCACCATCGAGGCAAAGACAAGTTGCCCGTCCCAGGTATCCACTTCTCCTCGTCCTAGGACCGAAAAGACACTGGCCCAGTAGGCCAAAGCAGGAACCGAACGGTGTACTCGATGAAACAACGTTCGCAACGGTAAGCGACTGCGCCAATCGGCGATGTCGAGTTGATGCTGCATCCACGATCGGCGCCACGTAGCCCATCCCCAGATGTGTGGCACCTGGGAGAAGCGATAGGGGTCGTCCGGGCGAGTGATGGCTTCAGGTGGTACGAAATTGCACCCAGAGATTGCGAACACCCGCTGGTCAGATTCGTACCTGCCGAGCAACTCCGTGCAATAAGGGAAGAAGCTGGGATCGGGGATAATGTCATCTTCAAGGATGATTCCGCGTTCTTCGTGACCGAAGAACCAGGAGATGGCGGTGCTCACTCCCAGGCCGCAGCCAAGGTTGTCCTCCTGAAACAGAGTTTGGACGTCCGCCTCCCAGTCAATCTCATCGACAAGTTTCCGACATCGCTCGACCATTTCTCTTTCGTTCGGACGATCGCGGCGTGGTCCATCAATGGAGACGTAGATATTTCGAGGCTCGATCTCCCGCAGGCGTTCGATCAAGACGCGCATGTGATCGGGGCGATTGAAGCCAATAATGAGTAGTGGCTCGTCGATCTGCATTCGGGTAGTGGGATCGAGTGAACTCATTCGTCCGTCGGCTCCGACAGCCTCCGAGATTTTTCTTCCAACAGCGCGATCTCCTCGGCCAGCCGTCGGATCTTGGCTTCGTTTCTGCTCAACTCGTAGCTGATCTGGACGCTGACGAGTACGAGCAGCACGATGGTGATGAAGAACAGCAGGTTGCTCGGAGTTTCGACTCCGAGTTGAGCGGTCAGCCAGTAGAGCGCCGAGGGCACGAGCGCGAAGAACAAGGCCGCGGCAGCGAAGAACAGCCATAGAACTGCGTACTTCTCCTTCAACACACCCCGTCGAAGGAGGTCAATAATGAAAACCACGATGATCACCGCGGTGATCGCTGCAAGGATGTTCGGGGTCATCAGCTCGCATCCTTCTTACCGGGGTTCCGACGCTGCAAGAGCGTGACAAACAACGCCAGCGACGCCCGTCCGAGGTACAGGGCGGACCACAGGGCGTTCTTGCTTGGCCGTCCAATAGCTCGGTAGTACATCGTGACAGGAGTCTCACGAATGACAAGGTCATTGCGGATAGCGATCGCAAGCGAGCCGACGGTGTCACCCAAATACTCGGCCGGGTACTGCTGAGCGAAGAGCGAGATCGCCCGAGGACCTGCCGAGCGAAAGCCCGAGGTGCTGTCCGTTATCGGCGTCTTGGCCATCCGAGACAGGGCCTTTGACAGCAAGACCATCGCCCACTTGCGCGGCCCCCCGACGAAATACATCGAATCGGGGTGGAAGCGCGTGCCGACCACAACATCCGCCTCATCAAGACCGGAGATCAGACGCACCAGGTCGGTAGGGTCGTGCTGACCGTCGGCATCCACTTGGACGAGCGCGTGATAGTCGTTGCGCTCAGCAAAGAGGAAGGCGGTTCGCATCGCACCACCAACACCCACGTTGAATGGCAACGATGCGACCTGCGCTCCGGCATCGTGAGCGAGTCGGGCGGTCGCATCCGTGGATCCGTCATCGACCACCAACACATCGGCATGGGGGACAAGTTCACTCACCTGATCAACTACCTGGGAGATGGAACCTTCCTCATTCCACGCAGGGATCGCTACAAGGATTCGCGCACTCGTCACGCGTCCACGTTAGTCCACCAACGGGGCCAGATACCCTCGTGCCGCAACAGCTACGCGACATGTCGACTTGAAGGGTTGTGAGCCAGGAGTGAGATTCCCAATCGGATCGGCGTGGCTTGGAGAAGAAGAGCCCACCTACTTCATCGCTGACATAGCGGCAAATCACGATGGCGATCTCGATCGGGCTCGCGATCTGATGAGCCTTGCCAAGCAGGCCGGGGCCGACTGCGCGAAGTTCCAGCACTTTCGCGCCCCTCACATCGTCAGCGACTACGGATTTCGTAATCTCGGAAGCCCACTCGACCACCAGGCGGGCTGGCGAAAATCAGTATTCGAGGTGTATCAAGACGCGTCTCTGCCCTGGGAGTGGACGCAGCATCTAGCCGAGCACGCTCACGATATTGGCATCGAATTCATGTCGGCTCCCTACGACCTGGACGCTGTAGACCACATCGATCCATACGTGAATGCCTACAAGGTCGGATCGGGCGACATCAATTGGATCGAAGAGCTCGAGCACATCGCCGCGAAAAACAAGCCCGTGATCATTGCGACCGGTGCTTCGACGATCGATGACGTGGATCGAGCCGTGGCGGTTGTCCGCGCCGCAGAGATTCCCTTCTCGCTCATGCAATGCAACACGAACTACACCGGGTCCATCGACAATCTCGGCTTCGTGAACCTTCGAGTGCTCACGGAGTATTCCCGCAGATATCCAGACGCCGTCCTCGGATTGTCCGACCACACTCCAGGGCACGCGACCGTGCTGGGAGCGGTGGCCCTCGGAGCCCGAGTGGTCGAGAAGCACTTCACCGATGACACGTCCCGCGAAGGTCCGGACCACGGCTTCTCTATGGACCCCAACACGTGGCGCGCCATGGTGGACGCAGCCCGTGAACTCGAGTCATCTCTTGGTGACGGGCTGAAGAAGGTCGAACGCAACGAGGGCACCACCGTGGTCCTGCAACGCAGATGTGTTCGGGCCTCCCGCGATATTCCCGCCGGCACGACACTTCAACGGTCGGATCTCGACGTGCTGCGACCTGCCCCTCGTGAAGCCGTTCCGGCACATGACGTGGGCGACGTGGTCGGTCGAGTGTTGACGGTCGACGTCGTGACGGGTCAGGAGATCGGCTGGAACGATCTCTCCGGTGTCTGACGGAGTTCCGGCCATGCATGTGCTCTATGTGTCGCACACCAACGGCGTGCATGACGATCGCTGGATCGAGGCAATGCGGTCATCCGGCTGCACCGTCACACCCCTGCGAGTCGATCCGGAAGGCCGCGAGGCACACAGTCGAGTGATGTCACTTACGACGGAACTTGGAGTCGACATCATTGTTGCCGGACCCCTCACCACGTGCACCTCGCACCTCGTCGGCCTCGATGTTCCTCTGGTTGGACTGTCATGGGGTTTCGACCTTCACGAAATGGCAGATGATGAAAGCAACTCCGACCTCTCATGGATGGTCGGCCTCGCAGGGCTGATCGTGGACTCTGAACCCACACGGTCAATCGCAGAGGACCTCGGTGTCTCGCGTGACCGCATCGAACTCATTCCCTGGGGAGTGGACCTCGATCTGTTCGACCCCGCAGGTCCACGAGCAGAGCATCCCGGATTGCCAATGAACTCCCGCGTGGTGCTCTCGGCGCGGTCGCACGAGCCCCTATACCGAGTCGGAGACATCGTCACCGCGTTCGAGAGAACCCGGAGTCTCATGAACGACGACGTGTACCTCGTGGTGCTGAACGACGGTCCACTTACCGAGGAGATGAGGGCTGGCGCAGGAGATCACACGCTCTTTCTCGGCCGAGTATCCGAGAGTGAACTGGCCGCATGGCTGCGACGAAGTGATCTGTACGTGAGTGCTTCGGAGACCGACGGCTCATCCGTCACACTTCTTCAGGCCATGGCGTGCGGGACTCCCGTTCTGGTATCCGACATTCCTGGGAACCGAGAGTGGGTCCACGCGGGCCTGACTGGAGGCATCTTCCCGCTGAGTGACGTCGGAGCCTTGAAACAGGCCCTCACCACAGCTCTATCCGACGCTGACGTGGACGAGTCCATTGATCAAGCCATGGCACAGGTACGTTCGCGTGCCGATTGGTCTGGCAATTCTCCTCGATTAACCAGCCTGCTTCGACGGGTCAGCGTCGCGTGACCTGCGCAACGACATCCTGTAATCCCTGAGCAAAATCGCGCCACTGTGGAACCCGCAGTGGTTCCACTGCCCGGGTGATGGTCTGCACAGATGAGGGCGAGGCGTAGTCACGAAGACTGCGAGAAATGGCAGCCACGTCATCTCCACCTACGTCGATTGCCCCCACACCCACCAGAGCCTCGGCCGCCGGTTGGGTGCCACCGAACAAGACCGGTGTTCCGCGACGAACCGCTTCCACCACCGGGATTCCGAACCCTTCAATCCCGAAGGACAAGAAGACATCTGCCTCGTCGATAAGTCGTTGCACGTCGGCATCTGAGGCATCTGTCATCCACGTCAGCGCTGCGTCGTCCCGAGCGGCACGAGCAATGTCGTCATTGATTCCGAAATCGGAGGTCGACGGCGCCCCGACAAACGCGAGTTCGATATCGGCCCCTTCGCTCCTCACCGCTTGGAATGCGGCGGTGATTTCTTGGGGGTGTTTGCGGGCTTCCATGGTGCCGAGGCGGAGGAATCGAACCGGCCCCGGTCGACGAGTGACGTCGACGCTTCGCGCCGGATCCAGGTGATCACCTCCCGGGTGAGCAACCGCAAAGGGAAGCGTTGGATCCCGACGCAAGCGTTCGATGATGGACTCACGGGCAAAATCCGAGATGCAGAGGAGTCCGCCGGCTCGTGTCAGGATTCGGAAGTAGCGGCTCGCGTTCGCTGCCGCCCACGGGGGAATTCGATAGTTCTGCGCCTGGGTCATCGGCAAGATGTCGTAACTGATCATCACCGTTGGCAACTGCTCGGCGAACTGTTCGAAGCGGTCAAGGACCGAGGGTAGGTAGGAAACCTCAGGCAGACACCAGACATCCAGGCTGTCGACAAGTTCAGCCGCGGTTAGGCGGCGCACATCCAGGGAATCGAGCACATCCCGCACGTGGGCGGCCAGGCCTCGCTCTTCTGCTTCACTTCTCGTCATCGTGAAAGGAAGAGACAGGATCTCCTGGGCTTGACTTCGGTCCAAGACGACGAAGTGGTCACCATGAGGGATAGCGAAGAGTGCACCAACGTCCGACGCAGGCCAATGAAGGGTCAATTGCTGCAGCACTCGCTGGATTCCCGAGCCGAACGGATCCTCAAGGAATTGTTCGAGATCCATGCCGACGGTGATCATCGTGCGCTCCCATCATCGTTCAGCCCACCCCGGTTTCCCGGATGCCGCATGACTCCCGTGTCTAGGCCATCCAGAGCTGTGTTCCGGGGGGCATCGTCCGACGTTCTCGTCAACTGTGGATTGTGTTCCAGCCATCGCAGGATGTGGTCGTAGTCGAAGAGTGGTTGAGTTGACCCCAGAGCGGAGTAGATATTTCTAACGAAGACAAGATCCTCTGGATTGTCTACTGTCCACCGCAAGTTTGAATGATTTCGCCCTGCGGGATCGGTGAATGACTGGATTCGAAACTGATCGGGCCTGCGGTAAAGACCCAACGTCACATGCTCTCGCTCATGCGGATCTGTACTTTCCGCCGCGATGCGCACGAGCGCCTCAGTGCGGACAACTTCCACGTCTAATCCATCGGGGTACGTCGGCTCGAGCGTGTTGGACACATAGTCGACATTCGCAGACACATAGGTCCGAACAACCTCGTCGACCACTGTTGGGCTAATGAGCGGGCAATCAGCTGTGAGGCGTGCAACCGCGACAGCCGACTGTTCCTCGACTACCGTGACGAAACGTGCAAGGACGTCGTCCTGTGGTCCCCGAATCACCGTCCATCCAGCGTCCTGCACCACCGAGGCAAGTTGATCGTCTTGCTTGTCCGTTGAGGTGGCGACAACGATGCCGGACAGGCTCGAGCACCGCGTGAGTCGTTCCAGCTGTCGAAGGATCATGGGCTGACCCAGAATGGGTTCGAGCACTTTCCCCGGCAGACGCGATGACGACATGCGCGCCTGCACAACGCCCAATACCTCGCTCATCGGTCACCCCGCACTACGTCCAGAAGTTGTTGCGCGTAGCCGGCTGGAGACATCGCCGCAAGATAGGTCTGCCGTACCCCTTCACGAGCATCCACTGGCCACGGATTGTCGATACATACTTCGAGGGCTTCGGCGATCTGCACGGGACTTGCCGTCTCGGGCACCGGCGTGATGTATTCCGGGGCGCCGACGTCCCTACATAACCCTTCGCTAGCAACCGCAGGGGTGCCGAACGCAGACAGGTCTGACAGTGGTCCAGAGACCCCGAGAAGAGGACTGATCCGCAGCTGCACACCTGCGTCGACGGCACACAGGTAGTCCCGGAAGGTCCGCTCATCGACAAAACCTGTCACGTGAATATCAGAGATGTCGCTGTCACGTGCGCGGTCTCGCAATTCGCGCTCGAGTTCGGCGTTCGCCGACCCTACGAGGTGCACCACCACCCTGCGTCCCCACTGCGCTAGCCAGGCGGCCGCCTCGACAACGAGATCGCTCCGCTTGGTTCGGATGTCTACGAAGCCGAACGATGCAAGGTGCACGGAGTCGGGGCTCCACCGATCGAATCCCAGACGGGAGCGGGCATCACGGCGCACGTCATCACCAACAGCTTCCGGGATGCGCTGATTGGCAAAGGGGAGGACGACCGGTGCCACACCCGTCTCGTGCTCGATTCGAGGTGCAGATACCGGCGAGTGGATCACCAGGCGTGCACTCCTAAGCGCGATTTCCCAGAAGGCGGTGTTTTGCAGCAGCCTCATGTCAGCGATCTGATCATCGAGTGCCGGGTTCAGCCCCCCTTGCGTTGATCCTGGGCCACGCAGCATCACATCTTGCACACCGTGTCGGTCACGTAGGGACAGGTAGAACTCCACCATCCGAGTGTCGTGCGCGACGACCATCGCGTCGACGACCTCGGTGAGTTGAACGAATGGAAGATGAAAGTGTGAGTTTCCGATAACCGCGATGACGGCATCGAAGTTGTCTGCTTGGTCAGGATCGGCGATAAGTTCATCGACGTTTCGATGGTCAATCTCAATCCCCGCCGGTAGCGACTCCTGAACACGGGCGTCACTCGTGGTGAACACCGTCACGTCGCACACTCTCGCCAACTCGATGCCGATCGTTGTCGAGAAATCCGCCACGCCCGATGCCTGCGGAGCCCACGGAGTGGCGAATGCGATCCGTAGTCGATCGCCTGCCGCACGATATTCCACGGATCGGTGGGTGTGCGCGTCGCCTTGACTGTGTTCTGGGAGAGAGTTCACCAGGTCGCTCACGTGCTGTTCCAGGGAACCGTGGGAATGTCTTTCAAGCATTGAGTGCTGACTGCGGCATATCTCTGGTCGACGCAGCACCGTCCGGATGGCCCGACACATGTCGGCGGGACTGGTGGGGTCGGCGAGAAAATCACCGCGCCCGATCAATTCGACGTGAGCGGGAATATCGCTTGCCACCACCGGTGCGCCGGCTCGCACCGCTTCGATCACCGGGAGAGAGAGTCCTTCGTCGAAGGAGGGCACCACCACGCAGCGTGCACTCGACAGCAACTCGGTCATCTCCTCGTCGGTGATGCGCTCGGCTGTTACCGCCTCTCCCGGTCGCATGGCGGCAGCGATGGACCAGTGGTGGACGCGCACACCTTGGCCAGCCATGCCCAGCACCACCACGTCTCGGGAGGCCTGTTCCGATGTGGCGGCCGCGACGCCCGCCAAGCCACCGAAGGTGTTCTTGCGCGGCTCGTCGCCGGTCATCACGACTATCGGTCCGTGTCGCTGGCTCTCGATGAAGTCTCCCGTACCACCGTGTTGGACGGCATTAGGCCAGGCGACGGAGACCTCTTGGGCTTGCGAATCCGACAGAGGCAAGACGCGGGACACCTCATCAGCGACCACGTGGGAGATGGCTGAAAAGTGCCGATAGAGGCGCAGAGCTTCAAGCCTCTCTGCGTACTCGGCTCGAGCAGCCGGATTGTTCGCGTAGACACTCGGGTAATGCAGCGGGATGAAGTCGAAGACAAGCGCCCACGAGTCGCAGTTGCTTGCCAGAAGCGGAATGAGTGGCCGTGGTGAGTGTGTCATTGGCGATGGTTGCAGCAGCAGAGCAAACTCGCCGGCGTTGCGTATTCGTGACACCTGTTCGCAGGTGCCTGCGATCGTCTCGGGAAGTGGATCGAGCCCACGGTCAACAATCAACGTCACTCGATCATCTCCTGCCGTGGCTCTCGTTGCGAGCACGACGGATGCAGCAAACCGCCCAATGCCTCGAGTGCCGTAGGCCGTTGATTGAAGACTTCGCGCATCAATCGCGATGCGTGAGCCTCGCGAGGGGTTGTCTGCCTTGTGACTACGTGCTCGGCGGATCGATGCGAGTGTCGACCGAAGTCGCAGCGCGGCGACGGTTCGGCCTAATTCGTCGTCGTGGTTGTCTAATCGCGCCTCAAGAAACTCATCGGAGTCCCACGGCCCTGCCGCTAGCCACTCCTGGGCTATCGCCAACTCACCCTCGCCCCACGTGGTGCTGTCAAGCACGGCTGACGGAATCTCGGGCCAGCCTCGAGGGCGCTCATCGATGTGTTTCAACCAATCACAGGAGTAGCTCTGATCACCGAGATAAGCCGGGTGGATCCACGTCGACATCTGCTCTGTCACGTGCCGGATATGGCGTCGCCTCACGGTGGGCGCCTTCAGGGACCCAGGGAGTCGAGCCCACACCACCTTCGCGTAATGACGCGCCACGTTCCTGAACCAAGCTGGCCGGTATTTGCGGCCGTGCTCCTGGTCAATGTCCCCGGGTGTCACTTGCACAGAGTACGGAGGCCATCACTTGACGAAGAGATCCACTAGTCCTCCTCCAGGAACTCTTCAAAGAACGGAGTCAACGCGAGGCCCTCCTCCACAGAGATGTGTCCACCGTCCCGGTAGCGAAATCTCTCACCTTCCAACGTCGAGCAGACTTGTTGCGGACATATTTGTCCGCGCAAGTCCAGCAGCGGAACTCCCGCCGATTCGGCAGCAGACCGGTACACATAGATCATGTCAGCCTGCATCTGATCGGCGAACCCCCTGGGCATACGGATATTGCAACTACCCGTGACAGTGTCGATGAGGCCGCACCCTGCAGGGTCGTACACATACGGGTCACGTGAGAAGTGAGGAAGGATCTGCAGCAGTCCCACGTCATGACCCTCGGACTGAAGAGCAACGACACTTGCTGACAGAACACTGGCGAGATAATCGGGATCCGGTCCAGGGTCACCTGTCTCGAACGTGCCTTTGTCAGCAAATTCCGCCGGCGTCCATGGCAAAGCGGACGAAGCAATGAGGACTGTCCCCCGTGGCCGTTCAGTCATTTCCTGGAGCACCGTGCTCACATATTCTGCACATGTGTTGGAATCTGGCTCCCCAAAATCACGGACATCCATAAAGGGACAACCGTTGGCGGCCAGGACCGTCACGGGCCTCCCCGTTTCCTTGGCTACTTGCAGGACAGTGTCGCTGAACTGTCCAGCGTTAGAGTCGCCGAACAGATAGATCGGTACGCCTGAGGCTTCCGTATTCCACGTGCATTCATCCCAAGGGATCTCATCGAGTGGAACGTCGATTGCGCATCCTCGAACGGAGTCCACGTGGGGGTCGGTGGACGCTCGAGCCGAGACCACCGCCGGTGACCAGAAACTCTGCGCATTCAGAACTAGTACGGACATGGATAAAAGAATGGGAACACCGGTACTCACCGTGATGAGCCGTCCCCACCCACCACGGGTGTCGATCGATCGATATCGCAACGGATTTTCGACCCATCGATAGGAGAGATACGACGGAATTAGTGACGCGAGGGCAGCAATGACGGGCAGCAGCGGCACATCGGGGAAGACCGAGACGGTGATGACAATGACGGGCCAGTGCCACAGGTACCAGGAATACGACACATCCCCGAGCGCAACGGGTCCAGGATGTGAGAGCAGTCGGCCAACAAGAGTGGGACGTTGACCGCTCCAGATAACCAGCGCTGTTCCCAGAACCGGGATGAGGTTGCGGACACCGGGGCCCGGAGTGCTCGGTGTGATGATCCACAAGGAGGCAAGAACCATGGTTATCCCAAGCCATGCACTTCCCTCGGAAACGAACCGACTGACAGCTCGCCTTGGTATGAACACCAGCAACGCCCCAATGCCAAACTCCCAAGCGCGCGCCAGTGGGCCGTAGAAGCCGACCAGGTATTGGAGCGGTCCATCAAACTCATACCCCCGTGATGTCAGCAAAGTTGCACCAAGCGAGAGAACTGTGACCAGCGCAATCACGACCACGGGCATCCGGCCACGTCTCTTGGCAATACTGAGCGCACCGATCAGAAGAATCGGAAAGACAATGTAAAACTGCTCTTCTACCGACAAAGACCAGGTATTCAAGAGCGGATTGGTTTCTGCGCGAAGGTCGAAATAGCCGCCCGTTGATGATGCGATGACGAAATTGGCCACCAGGAGGAGGGCGCCGATACCCGTTTCGGCCGCCAATTCCTGTTGGCCGAGTGGTGATCCCAGCGGAATCATGACGAGCATGACAACTGCAATCATCAAGCCCAGAGCTGGAGTCAATCGTTTGTACCGGCGAAGGTAGAAGCGCCGAAGATCAACACGGCCGTTCATTTCTCTTTCACGAACAAGAAGCTGAGTGATGACGAACCCAGAGATGACAAAGAAGATGTCGACTCCGATGAAGCCACCAGGGACTGGCAACCCAGCGTGGAAGAGAACCACCACCAAAACAGCAAGCGCCCTCAATCCCTGGACATCTAGGCGCCTACTTGCCGTGATCTTCGTCGTCTGCATCACTACGTCACGCAATGGCCATCTTCATCAGAAGCCTTGCCACAAATGAGTGGGGTCGTTGAGAAGTGTCCGATCACTGCCCACCATCGCGGTCGCGATTGCATCGAAGTCGACGGTGTGGCGCCACCCCAGGTTGAGGTATGCCGCACGCGAGTCGCCCACCATCTTGTTCGTATCCGAGACCCGGTGATGGGCGCTCGACGTGACAACCCGTTCTCGCCAATCACCAACACCCGCCGCAGTGAAGGCTTTCTCGACGAAAAACGAGAGCCGGTGGGAGATGCCCGTTGACAACACATAGTCATGAGGAGTCTCGGCCTCGAGAATCAGCCGCATGCCCTGGACGTAGTCCGGCGCCCAACCCCAATCTCGGGCTACTTCAATATCTCCGAGTTCGAGGGTTTCCTGCAATCCCGCGGCGATTCTGGCCGCCGCACGAGTGACCTTGCGGGTGACGAAGTGGTCACTTCGCAGTGGAGATTCGTGGTTGTAGAGGATTCCGGAAACGGCAAAAAGCCCGTCCTCTCTCGCCTGTCGCACGGCTTGGAGCGCCTCTGCCTTGGAACGGGCGTAGGGGCTATTGGGGGATAATTCGAAGGTCTCATCCTGCGGTGAGCGGTCCGTTCCCTCGAAAATGTGGCTACTAGAGGCTTGAAAGAACCGAGCAGGACGACTAAGTCGGCCTGCTGCGCTCAATAGTTCCGCCACCGCATCGACATTGATTCGTTGAACCTCATCTTCATGACCCCATGACTCACCTGGAGCCGTGAATCCGCCGAAGTTGTAGATGTGGGTTGGGGAAAAATCTCTGACCACGCCACCTATTGCGTTGAAGTTTTCCAAGTTTAGTTCTGCGATCTGAATGTCGGGGACGTACCGACGAAGCCGGGAGTGCGGAGTTCCTGGCTTGATCAAGCCGAGGACATCGTGATTCTCGCGAGAAAGCTGCGTGGCGAGGATGGTGCCATCTTGTCCCGCCGCACCGGTGATCAGTACGCGCATACGCGAGCCTAAAACTGACCTTCGGGGGCGCCTCCTAGGCGAGCGATGTCTGCATCCACCATGACCTTGGCCAATTCTGGTGGCAGCACCGTCGCTTCCCAGCCCAATCGCTCCTTGGCTTTCGACGCGTCACCGATGAGCTCATCGACCTCGGTCGGCCGGAGAAACTTTGCGTCGAATTTGACGTATTCCTGCCAATCAAGACCCACGTGCTCGAAGGCGAGGGCGAGGAAATCCCGAATTGTGTAGGCAGTGCCCGTAGCCAGGACGAAGTCCTCCGGGACATCTGCTTGCAGCATCCGCCACATGCCATCGGTGTACTCAGGGGCATAACCCCAGTCCCGAATCGCGTCCAAGTTCCCCATCCACAGTTCGCTCTGGTGACCCTTCACGATGTTTGCCACCGCGAGCGTGATCTTCCTCGTCACGAAGGTTTCTCCGCGACGCGGGGATTCGTGATTGAACAGCTGCCCGTTGACGGCGAACATGTCGTACGCCTCGCGGTAGTTGCGGGTGATCCAATAGCTGTAGACCTTCGCAGCACCATACGGGCTGCGTGGATAGAAGGGGGTGTCCTCGTTCTGCGGAGGCGGGCTCGCGCCGAACATCTCGCTAGTGCTCGCCTGGTAGAAGCGAATGCTGGTGTCCACGCTTCGAATCGCTTCGAGGAGATTCAACGTGGAGATGCCGGTTGCCTCCGCGGTGTACAAGGGCTCGTCGAATGAGACGCGAACGTGGGATTGCGCCGCGAGGTTGTAGACCTCGTGGGGACGAAGCTCCGAGACGAGTTGGTGCATGCGGGCAGCGTCCGTGACGTCGCCGTAGTGAAGGTGCAGGTTCTTACCTGGCAGGTGCTCATCGTGATGGAGGTGATCGATGCGACCCCGGTTGAAGGTGCTGGACCGGCGTACCAGGCCGTGGACTTCATAGCCCTTGTCCAGCAGTTGCTGGGCCATGTAGGAGCCGTCTTGACCGGTGACGCCGGTGATGAGCGCTCGTCGGGCTTGCGTCACGTGATTTCACCTCATCAACAAAGTTGTTCGCCGCTGGCTTTTCTCACGACGCGGAGCAGCCTAGCCCCACGGATAGGGTGCAACCGTGGCAGGCGATGTGTACTGCGTGGTGCCGACCTTCGCGCCCGAACCGTCCGTTACTGACTTCCTTGCGGACCTCGCGACTATATGTCCGGTTCTGATCGTGGACGATGCCAGCCCCTGCACGAGCGACCCAGTTCTGCGGCGCGCCGAAGACTTGCCGAATGTGCGTGTGGTTCGTCACCTCGTGAACGCCGGCATCGGTCGCGGATTGAACGATGGGCTCGCTGCTGCACAAGCAGCCGGCTGCAGGTGGTTGCTCACCGTCGATCAAGACACCTTGCTGCCCGCGGACTATGTCTCCACGATTGTCGAGGCTGCACGACTCCTCGGCCTGAGTGGAGTACCCCTGGGCGCACTCGGAGCCGGAGCGGTGAACATCGCCGGCGCCACGATGCGCTACCCAGGTCGAACCCTGGATTACGGGGGCCTGATCTTTTCCATCACTGAAGAGGTGGTCCAATCCGGAACTATCTGGAACGTCGAGGCTATGACGTCCCTCGGTGGCTTCAACGAGGCGTTCGGGATGGACGCCGTCGATGCCCACGCTTGCCTTCGCCTGCGCGAGCAGGGACTCGTCGTGGCAGCGCTGCCCGAACTGGCAATCGATCACCGGCTTGGGTCAGCGCAATCGGTGAATGTCGGGCGGGATCGACCCGTGTTCGTCACCGGGCATTCACCCGAACGCCGGGCATCAATGATGCGCAATCGACTTGCGCTGTTCCCTGATGAGTTCCGTCAGTCGCCGCGGCACGCCCTACGCACGCTTCGCAGGGTTCTGGTCAACCAGACCGCAGGGCTGATGCTCGAGGAAGACAGGTGGGCGAAGGTGCGTGGATCCATGCGCGGGTTGACCAAGCGTTCGAGCCGCTAGCCTGACCGTGTGAAAGGCATCATCTTGGCCGGTGGAACCGGCAGTCGGTTGTGGCCGATCACGATGGGCGTGAGCAAGCAACTGCTGCCCGTCTACGACAAACCGATGATCCACTATCCCCTCGCCACCTTAATGGCTGCGGGCCTTCGAGAGATCCTCGTGATCACAACGCCCGAAGACGCTGACTCCTTCTCCCGACTCCTCGGCGATGGCACTGCGTGGGGTATGTCGATCTCGTACGCGGTCCAACCACGGCCGGAAGGGCTCGCGCAGGCGTTCCTGATCGCAGAGGACTTCCTCGCTGGAGAGGGCGCTGCCTTGATCCTTGGCGACAACCTGTTCTACGGACCTCGACTTGGTCGACACCTGCAGGAGTTGTCGGCCATCGACGGCGGTCACGTCTTCGCCTACGAAGTAGCGAATCCCCGCGACTACGGCGTGGTCGAGTTCGATGAATCCGGCCGCGCCTTGTCGATCGAGGAGAAGCCAGCAGCCCCCCGCAGCAACTTCGCCGTGCCAGGTCTGTACTTCTATGACGAGACTGTTGTGGACGTCGCCAAATCAATCACGCCCAGCGCACGCGGGGAGTTAGAGATCACCGCAGTCAACGACCACTACCTCCACGCAGGATCCCTG
>WLWF01000052.1_pt1 | contig 96672 bp, 175 predicted proteins | sample 6718331 | NCBI WGS metagenome assembly WLWF01 (sample SAMN12718692, study PRJNA515312) | sponge metagenome | isolation source: marine sponge | host: Mycale hentscheli | place: New Zealand: South Island, Marlborough, Capsize Point | collected 2003-05-01 | reverse complement strand
AACTAGAGGATTCATGATATCTAACTATGATGGTTGGGAGAACGGTTGGACAAAAACGATTTATGGGAGAGCTGTGTCAGCTGAACATAATGGTAAAACAAAAAAATTATGAAATTAAAATTAGACAAAGAACCATTTTTCATTAGTGACTTCCATATAGGTCATCATAATGTAATTAAGTTCGACGGGAGACCGTTTATGAGTGTCGATGACATGCATGTGGCATTAATCGATAGATGGAACAGTGTAGTTGGTGAAGACGATACTGTATTTTATATGGGTGACTTATTTATGAGAGACCAAGAAACAGCTAAGTGGGTTGTACATCAACTTAACGGTAAAATCAGGTATATCATGGGTAACCACGATAGAATGAAAGGTATAAACAGAATGGATAGGTTTGAATCTATACATGAGTATGGTACTGAAGTGTTAGTTAAGGATGGAACCATAACTGATAAGAGAGCTAAAGGATATCAACAAATCATATTATCACACTACCCAATCTTAAGTTGGAACAGGTCACACTATGGAAGTTGGATGATACATGGCCACTCGCATGGTAGTTTGATGAAATCAAATCAAGATTATTATAAAAGAAAAGTCATAGACGTAGGGTGTAATGTCATCAACTACACCCCAATCTCATATCAGGAAGTAAAACAAATAATGGATAAAAGAGATATTGTATCTGTTGACCATCACTAAGGTAGGTATCTCTTTTTTATTGTCTCTCTAGACATACCTAATAATTTTGATGCTTGTGTTAAAGAACCATACTCAATACCATCAATCATAACTTGTTGTGACCTTGGGTGGTCTTTACCCTCTTTGAAGGATGTCTTAGTAGTTTTACCATAGAAATGATGTTTTTCACCCTTACTATATTCTCTACTACCTATCTTCTTTTTAGTCTCTTCCGTATGTGTTTTACCGTAAAATGGATTATTCTCACCATTAACATCATGATGATTTTCAGATATTCTAGTTTTATGTTCTTTTGTAAATGTTCTACCTTTTAATGACTCACTAATTTTTTTCTTATGTTCATCGGTCAAGACATTACCAGCCGTTGTGGAACCACCATCACCACCTGAAGTAATGTTATAACCTATATGTGTTGTGTTATATTCACTTATCAATTCAATTTCTTTATCGGTAGCCTCATTTTTATCGTGTGTTTGGAATAGTTTTTCTATTGTGAAATTCTCTATACCATGTTTATTAAAAGCGTTATAAAGTTTAGTATTCTTATGTTTAGAAGATTTCTTATGACCCCTAAATCTTTCAGTTAGTGTTTGTTTAGTGTAACCAATGTAAATCTTATCATTAACTAAACAAGTTATTTTATATACCATGAATGTGTCCATGTAGATAAATATATGGTCATATACTAAAAAGAATAGATATTTATTAACATGAACATTAAACAAATCATAAAAGAAGAAATGAATGATTTTGAATGGGCACAAGAAGAAAGACTAACTTTCTTTGATATGTTCATGAAGAACAGAGTAGATGATTTCCACTTAAGAGGTGGTGAGAGTTTCATCAACCCAACAGCGGAGAGTAATGAAGATACGGTAAAGAACCTGATAAATGAATTAGGTAAGAAGATATCGATGTACTCTAAACAAATGGTTCAGGATATATATGGTAGTGTAACAAATCACGGTACTGATTTATATACATCATGGAACGTGACACTTCATTTTAGATTACCTGAAAGTACTATATCAGTACAAACAGGTACATGGGGTTCTCAGACAAATGTATATGAGAATCAGGACAACACACCACTAAGTAAGAGACTAACTTTCCCACTACAGAGTACTGTATCTAAATATATTTAAACCTTATTTATTAACATGAACATTAAACAAATCATAAAAGAAGAAATAGATTCATTTGATTGGGCTGAAGAAGTACCATCTAAAGATGAGATACCTAGAATACACCAAGGTGTAAAAGTTGTTGTAGGTCCATCTGTACCAAGTGCTGACGGTAGAATTTTAACTGTACAGAATATTTTTGATGATGGTGATGAGAAAAAAGTTACTATGACTTGGGATGATGGTGGGAAATCATATGATTACACATATGATTCAGTTATGAGATTTACTGACAGAGGTGGGATATGGAAAGTGATGAAAGAGTCATTCGATTGGACCGAAGAGATAGGTAAAGACTTTGATGTATGTGACCTAATCAATCTACCAAGAGATATTGTTGGACAAGACATTATAGTTACATATGGTGGGTACGGTCCAAGGAGTAGTACAACCAATAAGAAACATTACAATGTACCAGCTAAAGTGGTATCGGTTACTCAACCATGGAATGAGGAAATACAACTACACTTAGAGGCTAAGAGACCAGGGTGGACACCTTCTTATATAGGTTGTGGTTGGAGGTTCAAGTTTACTTCTTAATACGTTTAATTCTCCTTAACGCTCTATGACTATCCTCAGTCATTGTACTACCCTTACGAATATTCTTGGACCAATGGATGAACCTAAGATTGGTAATGTTACCAATGTGTTCAGGTGGTATGTTATCAGTAAAACCTTTTGATATGGGAACTATGTGGTCCAAGTGGTGACAACCAGCACCCTTCCAGCATCTCTTACTAGAGTTTCTTAATTTACTTAATGGTTGTGATTCGGTTATTATCCATACCTTAATATAGTATAGACGTTTATCTAAATCTTTCATCCTATGTAATTTCTTACGTTTAATCTTAGGATTAGATTTGATTAGAGATTTACATTCTTTTAAAACATTCTCTTCCCTCAAGGTTAATTTAACCTTTTTCTTCACTTTCTTCTTTCTAGGTGGCATTAATTTAAGTTTATTGGATTGGCTTTACGAGTTCTATCCATAAGTATTTTCAGTAGTTTAACTACTTTATTCATATTACTCTTATTCTCCTCTAATATGGTGGTATTCTTTTTAACAGCTTTTTCTAAGGTATTTAACCTAGATAAGATGGTTACTAGAAGAGCCATACTGAAAATCCCAATAACTATAACAATTGCCACTAATACTTCTAATGTTGTCATAATCTTCCTTTACATATAAATATTTACAGATATCATTAACTAAAAATATAAACAATGAAAGAACAACTATTTAAGATGTTAAAAACTCAGGCAGAATCTGAGAGAGAGAAGGCGATTACAACCTTGATGTTATTAGGAGACCATCCAGCTGGAATTGGTGACCACTCAACAGGTGATTACTATAAGAACGCTGAAGAAGCATTAAATATGTTAGTAGATGCTGATGATAAAATAAAAACACTAGAAAAATATAAATCTAGTTTTAAAAAACAATAAATTATGAACAACACAGAAAAAGCGGCGTTATACGACCAACTATTAAGAGAACACGGTAGAAAAGCTACACAAGTTAGAGCATTAGAAGTTGATATTCAACCAGCACCTGACCAACAAGAAAAGATTACACAACTTAGAAAGGAGATGGTAGACCTTGAAAAAAGAGCGACAGATTTAGCACAAGAAGCGTTTAGATAAGATTTTCGCTTGTCAGTTCAGATATTTATACTATATTTGTAGTAACAAACAGGGATGGTAAAGCCTCTTACCTCGGTAACGTAACCACTCCATTGTTCTTTGACGTATGGGCCTAAATGGAATTGACTGGCAATGAGAGATGATGTGTAAGCATGTCGTGAGAAGATAATAATCACGTAAATCAATCGTATCACAATTTTAAATGGAGACATTTTAGCAGATGCAACTGTTGGTAACTTTGTTACTGATGGTGTAGCAGTAGCAGCGTAATTAGATTACGTTCGTAACCTTCCTTACCTTACTCCGATATGGACAAATGGGAAGTCACACAGAATCGGAAACAGACTTAGTATGGTGTAGTAACCAAGTCGAATTACTACCAACATCTGTAGATGGGTTGTTAAATACATCTAATATTTTGGAGGGTTAAAAAATCCTATCCTAAACATGTAGAAGACTTATTGACAATTGGGCAACACGAGAGTTCGAATCTCTCTAGGTCCACGAGTAACGAAAGGGTTGTGGTTTCACGACCCTTTTTTATGCTTTAAGGTATTGACACACCAACTTATTCTTTCTATATTTGTTGTAACTATTAATCATATAAAACATTAAAAATGAACTTACAGAAGAAAAAAGATAAATTCCTTAACAGATTGGAGAAAGCTGGAAACGGAGAAACAGTTAAAGTGATTAACTTTAAAAGAAAACATTTTAAGGAAAACCTATCAACATCTGTTGGTTTCGGTTGGCAAGACCTTAAAGAAGACCCAAAAGAATTTTATAAATGGTTAATTACTGAGGACTATAACGTTCACATGGAACCAACATCTTTAGATGGTGAGTTTGGTGTCTCTATTACATTAACTAAATGTGAATGTGAGGTAACTGAGGCATAAAAAATTAAGGGTTTCTTTGTTTACCCAAGTTTTAAACAAAGTGGTGGAGGTTGAAAAAGATATTACATCCAATCGGCCCTAGACTAAAGGTCTCTACTAAAGTGGGGACCTTTTTTTGTTTAACCCCACAACCAATAACTATACTAATACGTCTATTTATAGATATGAAGAAACTAATACTATTATTAATACTACTTGTAAGTTGTTTTACAAGTATGGCTCAGTACCCAATCGTCGAAGAATTTAACTCATTCGGTGGTGCCGGTGAATGGACTGTCGATAATGGTGGGGGTGTACAAAATTATGGTGGAGCTGAGAATTACGGTACATTTAATATAGGTACAACACCTTACTTAAATAACACAACACACACAATACAAAGTCCTGTTTATGACTTCACAGATTGTGCTACCGATATAACAATAAGTTTCCCAATGGCTGGATATGTTGAAACTGGTGCTGATGTTATGAACTTTGAGTATTATGATGGTGGTGCTTGGGTTACTGATTTAACTGTTACGGGTTTAGTTACTGGTACATACACTAATATAGCAATACCAAATACAACTACCCAATTTAGGTTCCAATTAATCACTGACGGTCCAAACCAAGTTTATTTTAAAACTAACCTAACACAATACTCATTAACCATGTCAGCAACGTATTCAGTACCAGTTGACCTTTCAACACAATACATTGGGGGTGCACCAAAAGCCGTTCAAACGTATTACTATGATATCACTAGATTTACCATTGACTGTCCATCAGTTCTACCTATTGAATTAGTTAGTTTCGATTGTGAATGGAATGATGGTAATGTTGACTTACATTGGGTGTCAGCTTCAGAAATAAATAACAGTCACTATTTAGTTGAACATTCAACCGATGGTTATAAATGGAGTACGTTATATAAAATAAATGGTGCTGGTAATTCTACACAAATGATAGAATATAATACAACACATTATAGCCCACCATATGGTTATAACTATTATAGGTTAACACAGGTTGACTATGATGGTAATACAGAAACATTCAATACCGTTTCTTGTGAAAAACATAATGATAAAAGATTAGTTAAGGAGATTAAATATTACAATACAATGGGTCAAGAGGTAAATGAAAACACATTAGGTTTAATCCTTATTGTCACGAAATATAAAAATGGTAATATTAATGTAGAAAAAATACATAGAGTTGTTGTTAGTAACGATTAATTATGTATATTTGTAGGAGTTAAGAAAATAGAAATATAAACAATTAAAAAATAACACAGAAATGGCGACAAAAACAAAAGCAACGGTAATGGGTAATTATATCACAAAAGTGAATAACTGTGATATCAGACAGAAAGTGACATACAAGAAAGCTGAAAAAGGAAGAGAGAACAAAGGTAAACAAGTTGGTTCTTCTGAGTACGTTGTTTGTCGTGGGAGAAAAGTAATCCAAGCTGGGATTAAATCTATTGACGAGGCGAAAGCTGTAGCTAACGCTCAGTAATATGTCGGTAGAGGATTTTCTAAAAAACCCTAAAACAGTAGAGATAGTATTATCTTCACTTGGTAGAAAAGTAACACTACCAAGTGAAGGTTTTCTTGCTGGGGGTTCCGTGGCTAATATGTTACTATCTTTATACCATCAAGGTACCCCATGTAAGTTTAAGGTTAATGATGTTGATATATTCAACTCTGTGGACCCTAACACTATTGATGCAAAGATGTTAGATGGTGAAGGTGAAGAATTACTGAGAGGTGATGTTCATTTAGGGATGCAGGTTAATATGGATGAGGGTTATGGTCATGTATATATTGAACGTGATGGTACATACTATAAAGTTATGTCAGCTGAACGTAATGGATTAATCAATGACATCAAGTGTTTTGTTAGTCATGGTGAGACAGGTGGTAATGTGGAAAGATTCACACCAGCACCACCAATCGAGAACCCTGAACAATATATGTTTCCTGTATCTCAGAAAATGCCTACCATACCAAATGTGGACCCAGCTAATGATATTATATTGAGAGGGTTCGATTTGAATTGTTGTCAAGCTGGTATCGACCTTAGTAATGGGGTTCTACATTACACAGAATCATTCGTTAAGTTCTTGAAATCAAAACAAGTATTGGTTGATATACCATATACACCATTCCATACAGCTATTAGATTGGTTAAGAAGATGTCTATGTATGGTGACTTCTGTTACTGTGATATGGATTATGAAATGAACTACCTATACCAAGCTACAGGTTCCGAAGAAGCATGTATGTTCTTTGGTAAAGAGAACTATGATAAGTTTATTACCTATCATGAGTTACTACAAGATTACATTGAGGTTAAGTCGGTAGAGATAAAGAATATGCCTTATGAGTATAGAAAAAAATACTTTCCTAACTCATTTAAGACCAACCAATATAGATACTCCCAACCAGGTCATAACGAATATCCACCTGATTATACAGCTGAAACTGAAGGTAGAGAGTTGTGGACATATAAATTCACCAAAGAGTTTGATGATATCCCTGATGGATTTGAGAAGATGTGGGAACTAAAAAAGATTTGGGACTTCAAGTATCGTGACCTTAAGAAATCACAGAAGAAAAAGGTCGATATGATTATGGGGTATGGTAAGAACACAAAAGGTAAACTAGGTAAATTAGTTTACTCAATAGTTCAATCGGAAGACCACATGGCATACCCTGTTCAATGTCTTATGGCTAATGAAAAATACTATGACTGTGACTTCACTGAAGAACATTTAAAAGAGATTGTTGGGTTTGTTAATGAACACAGAAGATTAGGTGGTTTATTATCTAGAACCAATAACGTACAAGAACAATACAATAATGTTAAGATGATTAGAACATTGGCTAAACAAGAAGGTCAATGGATTATCGGTACATTAGAGACACTAGGACTTCAAGAAATGATAAGAGGTACCGTAATCACCAAAGAGTGGGTAGAAGGTCTTATTGAGAAGGAAAAGAAAAGAATGTCTACACCTTTAGTGGACCCAATTAACATTGACAGCTTTAAATATAAAGATTGTGTCACTGAGTTGGTTAAACCACTAGACCTTAAGATGGAAGGTGAGAAGATGGGCCACTGTGTTGGTGGATATTCTTATAATGTTGAGAGGGGTGAATCTAGAATATTCCATATAGAAGTAGATGGAATCAGTTCAACACTTGAGATTGGATTGATTGATTATGGTGATATGGCTTTTGAGTTAGATACTGAGGTTAATAGAAAGAAGGTTGATAAGAAAAAGAAGTTTTCTATTAAACAACACTATGGTCGTTACCCTGAGAAATTAGGTAACCAAGTACCAACGAATAAATGTCGTGGTGTTGGGATGAAGTTGGCTTACCATTTAACCAAACAAGAATTGTCTGATGATGAGTTCAAAAAATTGTTTGAGTTGAAAGATGTTAAGACATATAACCACAGAACCTTTGGTGAGAACAAAAAGACCATTAAAAGAAATAAGTGGTCAGAGAATCTTAATGACCGTCATCGTGGTAAAAATAATCCAAATAAGAAAAGAAAAAAGGGGAATGGTAGTCTTTTTGATAACTTGTTAGAGTTTTAACTGTATTTATAGGCATGTTAATAGTAAAAGTAAAAAAAGGGGATATTAATAGAGCTCTCAAACAATACAAGAGCAAGGTTATTAAGACCCGTCAAATGAAGGAACTTAAAGAAAGGAAAGAGTTTGAGAAACCATCCGAAACAAAACGGAAGGAAAAGAACAAAGCCAAATACATCAATAAGAAATATAGAGGAGAGGATTAAATTCTCTCCACTACGTTTTCTACAAATGCATGTAACTTCCCATTATCTAGAATCACTTCAACCATAGGTACCCCATCAGGGTATTGTTTAATTAGTCTAGGGTCTTGTATGTTCCTAGTTGGAACCTTATATACATCAGCCACCTTCCCTTGCATTGGGGGTGTTTGTCCTTTAATTTGTACTCTATCGTCTCTTCTCATTTTTCTTAGTATCAAAATATATGTTAGACATCCTTAAGTCTGTTTGACCTCCACCAAAAGGTACAGGTTCACCATCGTAGTAAACTTCGGATATTAATGAATCAATGATAACCTCATTATTTTCATTGTGTATCTCTTTACGTACAAACTTTAGTTTACTGACATCAAACTCGTCAGCTGTTATAAACATAATATCTGATATTATCCCTGAGTGGTGTTGGATTGTTGTCATAACGACATCATTTGTTTTTGGGTAACTATATCCCTCATCCTCAACCATACAATCGTCTTTACTTAAACATAAAGACTCTAAAACTGATATTGGTAAATCCAATACCTCTTTTTCATTAACTGTTATTAGAATATCTCCCTTCGTTATTCCATAATCTTGTTGTAAATCTATTCTTTCCCATTTTTTTCCTAAATATTTATAAAGTCCTTTTCTCCAAAGGTTATCGAGAGAATCCGAATTTTCTATTCGTTTGTGTTCTTCTTTGGTTATGATGCCTCTCGATACTTCGCACCCGTAACCTGATAAGATTATTCTTACAATGTCCATTACTAAAATTGTTTAGATTGTTTTTCGTACCACCGATTTGGTGGATAATGAAAGGTAATAATAATATGTGTAACATAAGTGTCATAAACATGTTTCACTTTTTCAATAAATATTTGGCCATTCCCTAATCTTTACCTATATTTGAAAATAGTTAATTAGAAACCACTTAAAACTTTATACATATGACAAAATTCATCCAATTCTTATCTCTAATCATTGTTTTCACTTTAACATTTTCTTCTTGTAAAAAGGAGGAACCGTTACAACCAAATAATACACATTATATTGAGAATGGTACATACCCTGTAGAGGGGATTACTTGGGTTTTGGTTGACGCTAGAGTTTATAGAGATAACTTGGATAACGGAGAGAAGGACGCATTCGACCACTTCGGGGGTACTAAGTTCTCTTCTTGTATGAATATGTATGGTTCAGCAGCTGTGTTAATGGACTCCATCCACCAAAACCTAACGACTTGGGTATTTAACAATGGTACATTCACTTTAGATGGAACCTACCAATTCCCATACACAGTTTATGATAATAGAGTATGGACCCCAAATGGTTTAGCTGGTGGTACTTCTAGACCGATAGAGGTTACACACATCAATGATATTAGTATGACTGTTAGAGTACATGAGGCATACGGTTCAGATGGGACATATAGTTATGAGTGGTTTAATGAGTTAACATTCATCAAGTCAGGTGAGAACTGTAATAACTGTCAACCTGATGTTAAGTATGGTTACGTTTACAACGGTGTATGGCAAAACACAACACCAGCAACATCAACATTAAGTGGTACTAAGTGGGTTGTAACAAGATACAATAACGGTTTATCAGGTAATGTTTACCCTAACGATACATTAGATTTCACATCTAACACACAATACACCATCAACGGTGGACCAACTAGAAATTACACATTAAGTAATGTGATTGGTAACAACAACAAATCACTATCATTATACTCTTTCACCACATTAGGTGGGGACTACAGTGGACAAGTAATTGGGACATTCATTGATGATTGGGTGATTAACAACACACAAATGACCGACATGTTCAATGTAAACAACACAGTAACAGTTTGGATGGATAGAATCCAATAACAAAAAAAGGGACCCTAATAGGTCCCTTTTTTTATTGTAATGATAAATCATCACCAAGATTTATATCATCTTTTTTTTCTTTCTCAGAGGTTTCTTTAGGGGGTCTTTTATTTAATATCTTATCAATAATAGCTTTAACACCATATGACCCAGCTGCCATAGTGAGTCCTCCGAAGAGTTGTCCAAGATTATCCATACTGACACCATAATTGTTAATAAGGTCTTTTAGAACATTCATGGCTGGCACCAACATAAAAGTAAAACCAAGTACATCAGTTAAAGTATGAACAGTTCTACCAATTTTCTCACCAATTACACCCATTAACTTTTTAACACTTAGGATAAATTTAGTTACACTACTTAAATGAACCCCAAGGTTTTTTTCCTTAACCGCTCGAGTCAATTTACCAATCTCAACACTAGAGTTAGTTAACATTATAGAAAACGCTGTTATGATTAAAAGAGCTATCTCTTCTTGAGTCATAGAAAGACCTTGACCATTTAATAATTCAGTAACAGGTCTCATGAAAGCCCCAATACCAGTACCGAATTGAAATATAAACCCTGAACCAATTCCTAGGTCCTTTAATACTTTCTTAATCATTGACTCATCTTGTGGGTCAATTTGTTCGTCTTCTTTTAAAATGTTTTCATATATCCTATTAACTTGACCAGTAAGGTATACTTGTTCAGTTAATAGATTTAAGTTTAGATTGTTCATAATTATAAATATTAACGAAACAACATGAATAATAAAGTATTTTTAATTGATATCGATGGTACAATATGTGACGATATCAAAAACGAGGATAGTCATCTATATGAATCAGCTGAAGTATTTCCTGACGCATTAGAGACTTTAAACAAATGGTACCATGATGGTGCACATATAACTTTTTTTACAGCACGTGAAGAAAAAGATAGATTAGTTACTGAACTATGGTTAAGGAAACATAAATTCAAATACCATGGTCTAGTGATGGGTAAACCTAGGTGTACCGATGACCAAGAGTACCATTGGATTGATAATAGAAAGGTTAGAGCAACACAATACCTAACGAAATTCACTGAGCTAGTGACCAAAAATATAGATATAGAAGTATTCGATGATGAGTAATATAATCATATGGATAGTAATAGTGATAATGACATTCCCAATCAGTAGATACTTGATGAGAAAAGGGATGACATTAGACCTAACAATGCCCCTTAATAATAAAAGATATAAAAGATTAGGTAAGGTTTTTTACATTCCATTGATTAATGTTGTGGTTATGTTTACATACCTGTGTTATATGTTACACAAATTTGAAAGAGTATGAGACAAAAACAAACAAAAAAACAAAGTATTATAGAATCAGTAACTAATACCTTTGTAGGTACATTTATTAGTTTTCTTGCCTCACTTATTATATATCCATTAGTTGGTATAGATGCTTCAGTAAAAGACATTGGGGTATTAACGGTTATCTTTACATGTCTTAGTATCATTAAGAACTTCACTATTAGAAGGTTATTTGAAACAGATTCATGGCGTAAGTTGTTTAGAAAACGTAGAAGTTAAACATATTTATATATGTGAAACATCTAATAAGAAAAATATTAAAAGAATCAAGAGACGAACAAACCTTTAACGACCTTTTTGGTAAGAAGGGTGAATGGATTGAAATTAATAATGAGAAAGATAAGATTAAAAATAATCTTTATGACCTTGTCACAACAGCTTATAGTTTCGATAATGGACACGTAAGTATACCAAACCCTGAATCAGTTAATAATCTACAGTATTGGAAAGCAGCTGACATCGATAATGACCCATTAGCGGACGTTGTTGTATTTGGTAGAACGAGTCCTAATGGTATTAAAATATCGGGGATTGGTCATAATGGTGATTCATATAGTAGAAAACAAGTAGTACAACAATTAGCTCAAGTACTTAACAGTTATGGGTTTTGGATTGAGGTCTCAGATAGATTAGCAGAAGTTTTATTACAAAGATACAATGTACCTATTGTTAACGATAAGGAGACAGTAGAGAAAGTACTAGGTTACCCAATCAAAGAATGGTTAGGTGATGGTTGGTACACAAGGGTTGTGAATAAGGCTGGTAAAGTAGCCAAAGAAATATTAGTAGGAAAACCATCGATATGAAAAAGAAAGTAGTTAGACTAAATGAACAAGATATTGAGAATTTAGTAAGAAAGATTATCAAAGAAGACAAAGAGAACTTAAATGAGTTTGATTGGGACCAAGTTCTTGGTGACCAACAACAAGGTCGTAGCCCTAATAAATGGAATTCTCTTGAAAGAGAGTTAAGTTCATGTATTGAACCGTTGATTGAAAAATACTCAACTGAGTTTGGTAATGACTCTTACGCTGTCATCGACGCTATTTATCAGATAATGGATGGGATGTTCCAAAAAAGATAATGAAAAGACAAATCAAAAAAATATTACATGAGGACCTTGATTGGGTTGGTAGTGTCAACGAATATGACAACTTCTTCCAATGGTTTAGAGGTGACGATGGTAGTCGTAATAGACGACCTGGTAATTGGATTGGTAGAGATGTTCAATGGTGGATAGATTATATACAAGATGTGGATTATTCTTTATCCGCTATCCATATGGATATTTCTGAAATGAAAGGTTACGCTGAAAAACTTGAGGGTGGTAACGCTAACGCTAAAACCGTTATGGGTTGGTCGGGAGCTATATATGAATTTGTTGAAAACCATAACGGTAAAAATGATATTGAAAGGTATGTAAATGATATAAGGTCATTCATTAAAGAATTTAGGTCTTACTTTGGTGAGGATATGTCAGTAAGTGATATGGTCGAATCTGTGGGTGACTCTATGATGTACGCACAAGATAATAACATACCAATACATAAACAAAAGACTAACGAATCAATTACAGAGGATTTCGATTGGGCTGTTAAAGATACGGTACCATTTTTAGAAGTGGGTGAACCATTAAAAATACAAGCACCAAAGAGTCAATATAGATTACACGTCACACATGGTGTCGGTGAGGATAATGGTATGTGGGTCCCTAATTGGAATATGTACGACCCTAATACACCAGTTAATCTAGATAACCTAATGAGACACATTAGAATATTAAATTGGCAACAAGAAAATTATCGAGAAGGCATATATGGTCTAGCTCAGTTATGGACTGAAGGTGAAACATGGGTTTTATCAAAACAAGATAATGAAAATATTAAAAATGAGTTTGGTGAGTATGATGAGGAAGTTGGTATGTGGGTTAAAGAAGGTAATGAAACTGACGAGGATGAAATTCAAGACCATATTCGTGAATGGTTAGATGATGAATTAATGGATTATGGTCTTAGAGAATACGACTCATACCACCAAGAAGATGCAACAATAGAAGATTGGAAAGTAACCTACTTCGATGAGTTCGGTGTTGAACACGCCGTTAAAGTAAATTTACCACAAGGATGAGAAACACCATCAAAAAAATATTAAAAGAGAATGAGTTTGAATGGGCATCAGAACCATTAGATATACCATTAGATGAGATAGAACAATGGTGTGATAGTAATAGAACACAACTATCTAAATATATACAATCACTAGAAACAACATTATCTAAATTACCTAAACTTATGTGGGCTGAAATGTCAGATGAGGAAATGCGTAGTGAACAAACACAAAGAATTTTAGGTATCACCTCAATACATAGTGATTTAAGGAATATCTATGATAGCTTAGACCAAGCTGATAAGGAAATACAAGAATTTAAAAATGACCATGAATATTAAAAAACTAATACAAGAAGAAGTTGAGGAATTTGATTTAAAACCTTTATTCGAAGAGGATGAGTTTGACCCGTTTGGTCATATTGAAAAACCTGAGGAGACTACTCAAGAATTTGAGGTTAATGAAGAAGAAGACTGTATCTTAGGTATATCAAAAGGTAATGCTAAAATAGAATGGCCATTTATATCACTTCCAGCTGGTTATACTTGTCCATTTGCTAAGGGTTGTAAAACATTCCCAGCTAAGTGGAAAGGTACAACTAAGAAGGGTGAATGGCAAAAACCTAAGTCATGGGATAAGAATTATAAGATGGGACCTGAGGCTGAATATCTATGTTATGCTGGTAGAGCACAAGCTCAATACCCAGGAGCTAACATTTCAGCATTTAACAATCTAAACCTATTAAAAAAATTTAAGGATAGTACGAGTATGGCTAACCTAATTGTTAAGTCGATTAAACACCATGGTTTCGATAATACTGATTTATTTAGAATACATGAAGCTGGTGACTTCTTCAGTCAAACATACTTTGATGCTTGGATTGAAGTAGCTAGACAATTACCTGGGACTTTATTCTACGCATATACAGTATCGTTACCTTATTGGATATCTAAGAAAAATTCTATCCCACGTAACTTTAAGTTAATCGCTTCATGGGATGAAAGTAATAAAGATGTGATAGAAGATGAAGGTCTTAGATACGCTAGAGTAGTTAGTGGTGAAGAAGAGGCTAGAGAACTTGGATTAAGACTTGATGTTGATGATATGTTAGCATGGGGTACTGATGAAAGTTTCGCTTTACCACTTCACGGTTCACAACCAAAGGGTTCTGAAGCTGCTGAAACTAGAAAACAACAAAGAAAAAAAGATGACACAGGTATGTCATTCGATGATAAGATTAAATCAGGTAAGAAAAGAAATCAATCAACTAAAGATAGATTAAGAGACCAAATTAGAACTACATTAAGAACTGAAGATTTAGAGTATTGGGGTTACGATGGTAAGACACTCGGACCAATAGAAGAAGATAGTGAATGGGGTGGAAGTGGTAGAGACCTAGAGATGCGTGGACATAGACAGTATGACAAGGACGTTTATGTACATCGTAACTTGAGCGCTCCACCCTACTTCTCTATTAAGAAATCTGGTGGTGCTACAGGTGGTAAAGTAATCGGTTACGATACATCAATCCACTTAAAGGATGTTAAGTTTGTTGTAGGTGAGAGAGGTAATAAACAAGTTAGAGGTGTTGAGTTTGGTGGTGAGGGTAAGGTTAAAAATGTTCACGCTGGTGCTGTTGGTAAACATGTTGATAGTGGTGGTGAGTATAATACAGAAGGTTGGGTACCAGTAAGGTATAACCCAAGAGATAGTGGACACTCAACATTTATTATAGCCACTACTGAAGAACCTATTCATGAAGCTAAGGAGGCAATACTTAAAAATAGTAAAGAGGTATGGGTAAAACTATAATCATAGAAGGTAAATACGATTCAGCTGTTAGTAAGGTTGTTAAGGATATCATGGGTGTAATCAAGAAAACAAAAGGTTATCCTGACGATTCTATGATACACATTAACCTACCAAGTGACATAGACGGTACAGATGAATATGAAATGGAAGTATCAGAAATATCTTTTGATGTTGAGATTAACATTAAGAGGTCTGATGTTGTTATGAACTATAGAATTGAGTCATTCAAAGTTCAAGAAGAAGATACCTTACAATTTAATATGGTTATCAATCCTGATAAAGAACCTGAGGTTTATAGTGACATATACATGAAACTACAAGAAGATGTTAGACATGAAATGGAACACTTACTACAAGATTGGGGTAGAGGTGACAGACCAATGCCTGATGGTACTAGTCACGATAATGAAACTACATACGAACACCATTCAAGAATAGAAGAGGTACCAGCTATGGTACAAGGGTTTTATAGACGAGCTAAAAAAATGAGGTTACCGATAGATGAAATCATGACAAATGATTTAGATAATGAAATCGAACAAGGTAATCTTACTACAGATGAGGCTGAAGAATTATTAAGAATATGGATGTTATATTCTAAGAGAAGATTACCTAAAGCCATTTACACAAACCAATAACTTTCGTATACTTACCTTATGAGTTTTTGGGTAAGAGTTAAATTTGATTATAGTGGTGACCCACTTATTGGTCACGCACAGGAAATCAAAACAAATCATTATTATCGTGATGTTGAACACGGTGTTTTACACATCAAGGTCAATAGATGCATTAATATTTTAGACTCCTTACCAAGTGAATATGTCTGCAAGGAAGTCACTCAAGAAGAATTCGAGGAAAAATTAAAAGACACTATAGATTATCTAGGTGTCAACATAACAAATCATAAATTTATTTAACATGCCAAAGAGTAGAAAAAGAGGTGGTAAGAAAGCCCACAAGAACAGAGTAACAGCTAGAAACCAAAAGATTAAGGGTAAACAAAATGCATTCATTAAATCATTTAAGGAAAGATTAGATGCGGGTGTGGCTGAAGAGTTAGAAAAACAATCTGGTGAAGTAAAAAAAGAGATTGATGGGACAGAAGAGAGAACTGTATTGGATACACCGATGAGTACCTCACCTATTATCGATACTTCTTCCCCAAGTAAATAATTTTTCGTATATTTGAGTAAACATTAAAACTTAAAGTTATGATAATAGAATCGTTACTAGACCTGGATTTGTACAAAATTACTATGATGCAATTAGCCTTTTTTAAACATCGTGACATCGAAGTGGAATATACCTTTAAGAATAGGTCTATGGATGTTAATCTTTTAGAACATGTAAAACTAAAAGACCTTGAAAGAGAACTTGAATATGTTACCACATTGAGGGTAACTAATAGTGAAATAGATTATCTAAGAACTTTAGGGTTATTCAAAGAAGAATTTTTAGATTACCTACGTAGGTTACAATTACCGATGGTAACAGTAAACCGAATGGTACCATTTCAAGCTTACAATATGTCAACTAAAGGAATATGGTGTGAAAACATCTTATGGGAAACAATCATCCTAGCAATCACAAATGAACTATACCACAAATCCCAATGGGATGGAACTTTTGGAATGGTGGAAGACATTCACAACGAAGGTTTGGATAGACTATACCAAAAGATTGAGAAGTTACAAGGTGGTAGATATAATTTTACGGAGTTCGGAACAAGAAGAAGATACAGTAGAACATGGCAAGAGAGAGTTGTGAAGATATTAAAACACGAACACAACAGTTCACCAACAGGTATTGGGTTCCAAGGCACATCGAATGTACATTTAGCTATGAAGTTAGATTTACCTTGTGTTGGGACATTCGCTCACGAGATGCCAATGGTATACTCAGGTATCTATAATGATAACCTTAAAGAGTCACACAGAAAAATGTTACAGGATTGGTGGAACTTCTACGGAGAAACACTATCGATAGCTCTTACTGACACATATGGTAGTAAGTATTTCTTTGATGACTTCACGAAAGAACAAGCACAGAATTGGAAAGGTCTTAGACAAGATAGTGGTGACCCATTTGTATTTGGGGAACAAGCTGAAGCGTTCTATATTAGTAAAATGGTAGACCCAAGAGATAAACTAATCGTATTCTCTGATGGACTTAATGTAGATAAAATCATAGAGTTAGGTGATTCATTTCGAAACAGAATTCAAACAGGATTTGGTTGGGGAACAAACTTGACTAATGACCTAGGTTTCCGTACACTATCTTTAGTTGTTAAGGCTACTTGGTCTAATGGTCACGGTACCGTTAAGTTGAGTGATAATCTTAATAAAGCAATGGGTAGTGAGGAAGATATCAAACGATTCAAGAAAGAATTTGGTTACACTAATGAATTAAAACAAGAATTATTAAATTAAGAAATATGGAAAATGTAGTAATAGATGGACCTGAAATCACAGGAACAGAAGTAGTATATGATGGGTACTTCAAAGTAAATAAACATTCCATCAAAAACGGTGAAGCTGAGTATACAAGAGAAGTCGTTGATAGAGGTAACTCTGTGGCGGGTATTGTACATAACACAGAAACCGATAAATATTTATTCGTTAAACAATGGAGGCCAGGAGCTGAAGGTGAGATGATTGAAATCGTAGCTGGTTCTTTAGATGTTGTAGGTGAAAAACCTGAAGAGGCATTAAAAAGAGAAATTGTTGAGGAAATGGGTTATAAAGTTGACCATATGAACCACCTTAGAGACTTCTATACATCACCTGGTGGTTTATCTGAGATTGTTTCGTTATTCTACGTAGAAGTAAGTGAAAAGATTGGTGAAGGTGGTGGTGTCGATAACGAAAATATTGAGGTTATCGAAGTAGATTATTTAGGAGCAACAGGAACACTATTTTGGAATATGGATGTAGAGAATGGTGGACAAATGATACCACCGTATCAATTAATTGATGCTAAGTCTATCGTGGCTGTAAGTATCGTTGAAACAAATAGAATCTTAGGGGATATGGCTGATGTGTTAACACAGGCTAAAATGAGGACATTGTAATGATGAAGTTCATCAAAATAATGTTGGAGATGCTTCTCCCAATGGTTATCATCTTTGGTGTATTACCAAAGTTATTTGGTATCTTTAAAGAAGTGTTTGTTGAAAAAGATAAACCTAAAAAGAAAAAAAAACCTAAATTAAGACAAGTAGGTTTCCCACCACCACCCCCACCTAGAAAAATTGGTAGTAGGCGTAACGATTCATTAAGAGAGTTTGCTGAGAACTATGAGGTTAGAGGTGGTAGGATTGTTAAGAAAAAACAACCTACTTGGGAGGATGAAGAACGTTTTAGAAGAATTAGAGATGGGAAATCGACTGAAAGTGATAGAAAAGTTAAAGACCCATTCGTAGAACTTGGGACAAGTAAATCAACAACAACAAAGAAAAAACACTTTTCTAAAGGTGTTGACCCTGATTTTTTGTAAATTTATAGTATGAAAACAAAAGTAGGTTTATATTTTGGAAGTTTTAATCCTGTACATATTGGTCACTTGATTGTGGCTAATACTGTATTAGATAAAACTGATTTAGATGAAGTGTGGTTTGTCATATCACCAATGAGTCCTGATAAACAAGATATAAATCTAGTTCACCATAATGAAAGATTCAAAATACTTAGAGAAGCCTTAAAAGAGGATAGTCATTTACAAGTATCAACTATTGAGTTTGATATGGAACAACCTAATTATACTTATAAAACATTAGCTAGGTTAAGAGAAAAATACCCTGAAAATGAGTTTGGTATTATTATGGGTAGTGATAACGCTGTAAGTCTTAAACAGTGGGTTGGTATTGAACATTGGCAAGAACACCATAAACTATATGTGGTGGAGAGACCTAATAGTTACCTAGAACATGGGTCACTGAGATGGTACGGTGAAGGAAAATATAAAGTAATCGAGATGCCTGAGGTAGGTATATCATCAACAATAATAAGACAGAAAGTTAAAGACAAAGAGTCTATAAAGTATTTGGTACCAAGAGAGTGTATCAATCGAATCGAGTTCAATTATGGAACCAAAGAAGAATCTAAAGAAACATAAGTTAGTTGAGCCTAAATGGGGGTGGAATCTTTCACAAGAAGAGTTAATCAGTCGTATTAACGAAATATCTAATGAAATACATAGGAATACAACAAGAGGTCCAGCTAATTGGGTTATCATGGGTTCACACGCTGCTGAACTACTTGATGAGGCTTTAATGGATTACGACAGACCCAATATTGAGATGGGAGACTTCAGAGTTGAAGATGACGCATATGTCCAAGACATCACTATAATACCAAACCGTAGTGTTGAGAATATTACAATAGATTTTAGTGTATTACCGTCAGGTGGTGTGTTCTATACAGGAACTACCCAAGAAGGGAATGAACCTTGGAGACACTTATGAGGTTAATAGTAGCTGGTGGTAGATTCTTTAACGACTACACACTGATGAAACGTAAGTTAGATATTATCCTATCCAAAGTTGAGGAACCAATTGAAATAGTTTCGGGTAAGGCTAATGGTGCTGATACACTAGGTGAACGGTATGCTAGAGAGAATGGTTACCCTGTAAAAGATTTCTATGCTCAATGGGGTTTATATAACAAAAGAGCTGGTTATCTACGTAATAAAGACATGGCTGAATACGCTACCCATTGTGTTTGTTTTTGGGATGGTGAGTCTAAAGGGACTAAACATATGATTGATTTAGCCAAAGATTGTGGACTACCAACTAGAATAATTAAGTATTAGTTGATATTTATCAATATATGAATTTAACAGAGATATATGATAGATTGAAAATCAATGAGTTTTGGAAACAAGTTGAAGTTAGTTACATGTCAGGTGAGGTTAACATGCCCCCTAGACTTCAAAAACTATTAAACGATTCTGATAAATTAGTATTCGAGAAGTTTGGTGTTCAACCAAGTGATAAAGTATACTTTATTGCTGGTTCAGCTAGACTACACTTAGACCCTAAACTAAAAAAAACATTTACACTTAAAGGTGACATTGGTGATTTGGATATGGTAATTCCCGATAAAAGAATATGGGAGAGAGCTTTAGAAGCTGGAACATTACCTAAAGAAGAAGTTATCTATGACGAGTCTAAAGGTTACACTTATAGACCTAAAGCTAATAAAGTTATCGAAGTGTTTAGTGTATGGAACCCAGCTTATGGTGGTGATGAATACGCTGACACAACAGTTAGAACTAGTAAAGAGATTGTAGGTGACGCCGTTGAGAAGGGTGGTTACTATTTCATGAGTATCGGTGATGTTATTGACTATAAGTTAAAAATGAACCGTGAAAAAGAAAAAGCTGTAGTTGACCTAATCAATAGATTTAGACAAGCTGCTGATACCGAAGAAAATATGGACCATTTTTTCAGAAAGTTGGTTGATATTATTGGTGAAAAAGAAACAAATACCTTAAGAAACACCATTAATTAAATAATTTTTCGTATATTGTCTGTATGAATATTTCAAAAGGACACATAGTACAGTATGAATACGATGATTGGTCGTATATTATTCGTGATATTAAGATTGGAAGAAAAGATGGTGAAGTTCTCTACGAATGTATATCACCTTCAGGTGGAGACCATAGTATGGTATGGACACACAATTTTAAAGAACTGAAAAAAGCCATTGAAAATAAGGATGGTATCTTTATCATTGGACACACGGATTACAAACCAAATAAACATTTATCAAAATTTAAGTTTTAATAAATTTCTTTATTACCAACGTTGTTATTTCAACATTAAAAGAGTATCTTTATTTTATATTAAAAACAAGAACCTATGGATTTAACAAAAGCAGTATTTTGGAACGTGGACACACAGGTCGATTTTATCGATAAAGAAGGAAAACTTCCCGTCCCAAACGCAGAAACAATAAAACCAAACCTAAAAAAATTAACTGATTTCGCCCGTACATACAACATCAAGGTTGTAAACACAATGGACTGGCACTTCAAAGACTCTAAAGAGTTATCAGACGACCCTGACTTCCAAGAAACATTCCCACCACACTGTATGGCTAATACAGAAGGTGTTAGATTCATTCCCGAAACAAGTCCTGACAAAGGAACAACTATGTTGATTGATTGGTCCGAACAAAAAGGGATGAACTTCCACGAAATTCACAAACACAGAAATATTATCATTAGAAAGGACGCATTCGATGTATTCGAAGGTAATAACCTTACTGAAGCTATTGTAAATAACTTGGGTATACCGTTCTTAGATAGACCAACATTCATTGTATATGGTGTGGCTACTAATGTATGTGTGAAAGCGGCTGTAGAAGGTTTAACTAAGAGGGGTTATTCAGTTAAAGTGGTAACTGACGCAATCAAAGAACTACCAAACATCCCTAATCCTGTTGATGAATGGAGGAACAATGAAGCAATAGAGTTAGTGACAACAGAACAAGTAACAGAATTACAAACAGTTTAAAACTATATATCATGGCAAAATTCGAAGAAATGGTACCAGCGACAGTAGGTGAAAATACTTCACCTTGTCAAGTAAATGATGAAAACAGTCAAGTAGTGGCTGATTATATAACACAGTGGTTAACTGATTACGTTAATAAGACAGGAGTTAAAGGATATGTCTTAGGTGTGTCAGGAGGAATCGATTCAGCCGTAGTTTCTACACTATGTGCTAGAACAGGGTTCCCATTAACTGTGGTGGAGATGCCAATCCACCAAGACTCTGACCAAGTAACAAGAGCAAAAGAACACATCCAATTCTTAAAAGACAACTACGACAACGTAACGTCTATTGAGATTGACTTAACCAATACATATGATGGTATGGTTGATGTCTTGAGAACTGAAGATGTAAGTGATGAACAATTCTTCTTCACTATGGCAAATACTCGTTCTCGTTTGAGAATGGTTACCCTTTACGCAATCGCTGGACAAAATGGTCTATTGGTTTGTGGGACAGGTAACAGAGTAGAGGACTTTGGTATTGGTTTCTATACCAAGTACGGAGATGGTGGTGTGGATATCAGTCCAATCGCTGACCTTATGAAGACTGAAGTCTACACAATCGGTAGAGCTTTAGGTATCAATTCAAATATCATTAACGCTAAACCTACAGATGGTTTACACGGTGATTCAAGAACAGACGAGGACCAAATCGGAGCTACATACCCTGAATTAGAATGGGCTATGGAATATGTTGATGAGTACACAGTATACGGAGAAGATGGAGACTACTTTGATGACAAAGAGGTGTTCATGTTAAATGAAAGAGAGAAAGAGGTTCTAGCAATCTACTTATCTTTCCACAATAACAATAAACACAAAATGAATCCAATACCTGTTTGTGGAATTCCTACTGATATATTAAATTAATTTTCGTATATTAGTACTATGGAAAACACATTAGATATAATCAACAAATATCCTGAGTTACAAAAAGGTTTCTCATGGATAATGAAAAATAGTACATCCAATGACTTACCTTACCACAACTTCAATCACTTGTTGACTGTGGTAAGGTATACTTACGGAGCTTGTAGATTTTACGGACTTACTGAGACAGAAGAGAAAGAGTTATTAATGGCGGCATTATTTCATGATGTAAACCATTCAGGTGGTAAAGAAACTGATGATGTTAATGTTAGAGTGGCCAAACAAACAGTTTTAGAATTCATACGTGATTATGACCTAGATATTAATATAGCTGAGATACATAGACTAATTAACGCAACACAATATCCATACGTTATCGAACCTGAGGATATGGATTTGAAACAACAAATTATCCGTGACGCTGACTTGATGCAAGTATTTGAATATAATTGGATTCAACAAAACATGATGGGTCTTTGTCAAGAAATGGGTATCACCATGGATAAGATGATTCCTGGTCAGAGACAGTTCCTAATGTCAGCACAGTTCAATACGAATTGGGGAATCTTTTGGAAAGAACAAAGATGGAAAGAGGTGAGAGAGAAATTAGATAAACTAGAAAAACTATATAATTTAGAGGTATGAAATTTGGATTTGACATACATGGCGTATTAGACGACTTACCTGAGACATTTAAGGCATTAAATAACGCCTTGTATGACGCAGGTCACGAGATACATATATTAACAGGTTCACACATTACACCTGATATTGAAGAGATGTTGGGTGACATGGGAATCAAATATACACACATCTTTGGTATAGCTGACTACCATAAGGAAAAAGGTACTGAGATGTGGTATGATGAAAATAACACACCCTGGTTAGACAAAGAGGCTTGGAATAGAACCAAGGGTGATTACTGTAGAGAACACGGTATTCACTTACACTTTGATGACACTGATGTGTACAATGAAACCTTTACCACACCATTCGCTAGAGTGTGGACCAAAAACAATCGAAACGGTAGAGGAATAAAACCAAAAGGTTCAGCAATTAGTTCATAATAGACTTTAGAAAAAGTTTCATTTCCATTAGATTTATTCTATGGAAAAAGAAGAAATATTAGATGTTTTACAGAGGTGGGAAAGTACAGGTCTATTGACAGGTTTACCCCCTTGGGAGAAAGAAGAACTGGCTTTACTATACGATAATGTAACAAGAGTCATGCTATCTAAAGCTGACGTATTAGAGGAACATGTATACGAAACTCTCGGTGACGTAACATTACCAACTACAAGACGACTTTATAGAAGAGTAGGTATCAATTTTGAAATCAATAAGATGGTTGATGAATTGACTGACAGAGTTCAAGAGAACTACGAAGCTATAAACGTACCACCACAGAAGGATGATGATGGGAATATCACAAACCCAATTGTTGAATTCTGTGTTGAGTTTGCTGACACTTATGAAGATGATAGTATCAAGAAGAAAATATTCAGTAAAGAACAATATGAAGAAAGAGTTGATAAACTACTTGATACAGTTAAGACTGTGTTATTAGGTGAGGAGATGGTATCGTTTGTTGATAGGTCCGATAGTGAATGGAAGATAATGTATTCTGATACCAAAAAGTCACCAAATCAGGTGCGTATGTGGAATCAAAAGAGAGCCATTGAAACCCTCCATGGTATCTTAAATGAGACTAATCAAGGTGTTTAACCTATTTATATATATAAAAACAAAAGTTATGAGCGTAGGAAAATGGATAAAAAAGGGTGCTATTAGTTTCACAATGGCAGTCGGTAATGTGGAGAAAAACGCATTGAGTCAGAGTGAAGAAGCTGGTGGTGAAAATACTTTAGCATCAATACCTATGGGTCAAAATCAGTTGATGAGAGACCTCAAGGAAGGTAGACTTACTCAACAAGTGAAACAATTTAGAAAACATCACTATATGATTCTACAAGAATCTGAAAAGTATAAAGCCAAATGGGGTAAAGATGGGGATTTTAAAATGTTAACAGAAGAGGAAATTGCTGCGAGTAGAGTTGCACAAGGTGACCCTTACGATAGTTATAAAGTTGAGGTTACTATTGATAACCAAGCTATCAGTAAATCATTACTTGAGTATGAAGAGAAAGATATGGTTAGACCAATCAAGGTTAATAGAAATGTTACAACACCTGTTAAACTAGAAAACGCAGCTACTAAATTACACGTAAGAGATATTGATGGTACTAGAAAGTTATTAGACTTCTATATCGATATCAATGACCCAAATAATAGAACAGCTGTTTTAGAGGCAAGAAATCTAATGGTTAACCCAGGTATTACAGATTTCAATAACTTCACAAATGTTAAATTTACAACACCTGGTGGTAATATGATGATGTTTGAATACAAAGTATTAGCCTTTGATAAAGTGGTTGAATACAATGGTTCTTACATTGTTAAAATGTTCGCTGAATGTACTAAGAACGGTGAATGGGCAGCAGAAAAATATATGATTATTGACTAATATTAAAATTTAATTAAAGAAAAACCCGAATAGTTATTGGCTGTTCGGGTTTTTTTATATCTTTGTGTTAACAAAAACGAAAAATTATGTCTAAAGCTCAAGAAAAAAGAAACAAACAGTTCAGAGAATCTTTAACGAATAGATTACGTGTGTTATTTAATCCATTCAGAAATCACAATTATAATTCATATGTGAATTCAAAGATACGTCCTCATAAGAACTTAGTAGAATCTCATTGGGGTACATACGCTAACAAAGAAGAAGCTTTTGAGGCTTTGGAAGGTAAAACGTTTGGGGAATTAGGTCTTGATGTTCATGTTAATGGATACTACGGTAGGGGACAACGTAGAACAAGACAACAAATGGAAGAGGCTAAACAAGAGGCTTTAAATCAAAAGATTGACTCTCCTAATCAATTAACTAGTAAATTAAGACAAGTACAAAACTCACGTAATGTGATGGATTTACTTGAGATACACAGACTTGAGTGGTTGGGTGAGGTTAAAGAGGCTTTCGATGGTAGATTCGACAAGATGATTAATAAAATGTGTAACAGCATCACACCAAAGGGGAGTTACTTTAAAATAGAGGTTGAAGAGTTATCTAACTCTTGGTCAGAGTTTGAGGTATTGATTCACGTTGAAGAAACTACATTCCACGCTAGAGCTATATGGGTAGATGGTGTACAAATGATTTCCCACTATAGATTCATCACAACAACTAGACAAAGAAAATGATTACACGTACTCTAAAACCAATTGTATTCGATGAGGATAAGTATTTTAAAAACCTGAATAATTGGGTTTTGGTTGAGAATGATTTCGGTGGGTTAGAGTATGATAACGATGAGGGTTCATGTTATTATGAATTTGAGATGGTGTGGGAAGTTAACGGACAACCAATCTCAACGTGGGTTGAAATAGCTCATAGATGGGTTGAAGATGTAGATGAGGGTGATTATTGGACACCACCATCATGTGAAATAGTCCATGAAGATATTGAAGTGTATGTCACACAAATATGGAATGATGGTGATGAATACGATGTGGATGAAATAAATGACTTATGTAATAGATTGGGTTTTCTAATACATGATATGTTATTTTAACGTTGGTCACGTTGTTTGATAAGTTCACGCATGTCAGTATAGATAACCTCTAAGGCTAACTTTAGATACCCTTTGGCTTCATAATCTTTAGTTTCATCTATCTTAGATTTGAGGTCCTTGGCTTTATCTACCATAGTCTGTAGTTTAGAATAGTACTCTCCATCTTCCATACAATAATAAATATCAAAGAATTTTATTCAAAGTGTTGACGGGAAAGAAAATAATTTATAAATTTGTATTGTTGTTGAGAGGGAAACCACACAGAAAACAATAGATAGTAAAACTTGATGGAAGGATTTACAATAATCACGGAAACTAGTATAATTACTATAGAAACTAAGAATGAGACAGATTGATGGAGGGGTCACGTATCACCAAAACTATTCGAAGACTCACAAGTACAGAGAAAGGGTTTCAACAAACAACATGTAGGGGTAGCTTAAGTAAAGCATTTCATATACCAATGAGAAGATGGAGTATTCAAAGTCTCTCTCCTACTCTACGCGGAGGTCGTCTAAGTTAAGACACTTAACATTCCAGTTAGGAAATGGGGTATCGAATTCCACCCTTCCGCTCAGGGTTTTGAATAACCATCCTAGGTTATTCAATATACAGGGAAAATCATTTATTTGGTTTTCCCTTTTTTTATTTGTATATTTGTCGTATGATAATCAATAAGAAAGTAAAATATGAGTATACGTTCGTTGAAACGCACACAGTCGGAATTAAGTTACAAGGTTCTGAAGTTAAATCAATCGATGAAGGAAAGGTTTCCCTCATCGACGCTTACTGTTATTTCATTGATGGTGAACTCTTTCTAAAAGGTATGAATATACCTGAGTCTAAGGTTGCCTATACTCACGAACCGTTAAGGGATAGGAAACTATTGATGAAGAAGAAAGAACTCCGTAAATTGGAGAAACAACTCATTAACGGGTTAACCATCATTCCTTATAAATTATTTAGAAATAAGAGGGGTCTTATTAAAGTTGAGATTGTGTTGGGTAAAGGTAAGAAGTTACATGATAAGAGAAACTCTATTAAAGAGAGGGATATTAAACGTGACATGGATAGAGATATGGCATAAAAAAAAAGGGACTTTAAGTCCCTTTTCTATTAATCATTATCAGGATTCCAATCCCTTAGGTTTTCATTATTTGGGTCATCCACAAATAAATCATCAGCGTTTAAGTTTTCGTAATTAAACTTCTTATCCATATACTTGTCAGGACTTGGTTTAAATCTTGATGGTTTATCTTCACCATCAATATCCACAACAAACATACCTGATGGTGTCTGTCTAACAATCTTACCAACTTTAGAACCAAGTCTTCTTTGTTCACGTGCTGGTTTTCTTTTCCATTTAACCTCATCACCAATTCTAAGTGTTGACGTATTAACATTAAGATAACCATTGAAGTTCTCCACAAAATATGTCTTAAAATATTCCCAAAGTTCTTCCTTTTTAGTATTATCTAAAGACGTGCTATTACGATAACCACTACTTCTAAGATTATATGGTAACCCATCCATAAACTTTTTCTTTTTACTATAATTCCTATTCCAATAGTCATCTTCACTTAATTGTCTATACATGCTAACTAAATCAATATGACTCTCATTTAAATCACCTCTTGGTTCACTTAAACTAAAAATTGGTAGTTGGGTTTCAAACAAAGTATCACTAAGGGTTAAATAATTACGTTTATCGTATTTCTTTAACCACTCAAGTCCAAATTCTTTTTTAGGTGTAAATAACCATGTTTGTTCACCTTCTTCACCTTCTATCTTTAACACATGTGATTTTTGTTCAACCTCTTCAAAGTCAACCTCAATTAACCAACCTGAACGTTTCATTTGTCCTCTCACTGAGTTTGTGATAGCATCAATTAAAGCTGGTGGGAATACAGATAATGGAAGGTCATTATCCATTTGAGTGTCTTTCTTGTTCCACCATTCCCAATCTTTATAATTAGGTCTATTGTATTTAATGTTTACAGCTACTTTGTATTCACCATCTCTTTCCATACCTCTCTGACCTTCTTGTTTACCCCTCCATAATACAAAGGCTAACATACCATCTTCAGTATATCTTTTAAAGTAATGGTCATTATCAACAGAAACACACCAACCTGAATGAACACCATATTTACAAGAAGCTTTGTGTGTCTTTGGTATGATTACAGTCCATTTATCATCCTGATAAATTTTATCTCTTTCAGTTGATACAGGGACATTTTCTTCAGAAGCTTCAACAACTTTTAATAATGATTCATAAGAAGGGTATGAGTTGATATCTTTAGGGTTATTAGTAACTCTCCTTGTTGCTCTACCTGGGTAGAAGTCGGGGTTATTAGTAACAACTTCTGTTGATAGTTTTGTGTTGATTCTAGCTAGTTCTTTGTGATACCTACCAACAGCATCACCCAATATTGTAACACTAGGACCATTACCATCTCTATCCGTGAAATACTGATTAGCCATCCACGCTAAGTATTTATTATTCCCTGACGGGTCTAATCTTGATAGGTCATCAATGATATCACCAAATTCCTCATCATATTTAGCTTTGACATCCTCAAGTCTACCTTCTAATAAGACTTCACTTACTGTCTCAACCAATAATCCTTTAATTTTATTATTCATGTTATTTATTTTGTACAGAATGTTATAGGTTTAATACCTTGGAAATCGGATTGGTCAGCTTCATCTATTTTGTATTCATTAGCAACCTCATCTTCCCAATCTTCAATTAAACGTTGAGCTATTGTACAGATTTGTGCTCTATTCATGTTTGGTGTGATAGATGGACCATATCCAATGATTTTTCCACTTTTATCAACTACAACAATGTAGTCTTTACCTTTCATTTTAGCGATAGCTGGACTTAATATACTACTAGTTCCTGCATCAAACCCTTTTTTGTCTTCGAAGTCATTACCACCAATTTCGTTTATTGATTCTTCTTTAATTATCTTTCTAACTAATCGTTCAACATCGGACTCAGTTAATCTTATTACTTTTTTAGCCATTGTTTTCCTTTTCTAATAAATATTTTGTTTTTCAGTTAAATTACCCGTATATTTGGTTCTCAAGATTTTTACGAATTAATAACAATACAATTATGGCTAAGATAGACAACTTAATATTAAAATACAGGGTAGCCAAAAGGTCTGCCGATGGGTTAAATAGGATAGACCCAACTTCTAACGGAAAATACTTAGATTGGTTGTTTAAGATGAAGTTCGTTAAAAGAAAAGATAAGAATGGTACAGAGAAATATTACGTAAGTGGGGCATTTCCAGCAAGTGTACACGCTGACGTTAACAGAATTTTAATTTGGATGGAGAAGAATGGGAACAACCCAAAGTTCAAAACTGAATACAAGGACATCAACTTCTTCAAGAGTGTTGAGTCTTTAGTTAAGACTATGGCCCCATTATGTGTTCCTTCTAAGAAGGAAATCAAAGACCAAGTAACTAAGGTATTGGAAAACGAAAAATGGTTATTGGTAGTACCTAAGACCTTCGAAGCATCTAAACTTTACGGTATGGGTACTAGATGGTGTACTACACAAAAGACATACTTTAACCAATACAATAGAAATGGTTTCTTATTCTACTTGATAGATAAGACTCACGATAGAAAGTTCGGTATTCCTGTAAACTCTAATGGTAACGCCACTAGATTGAACAAGTCTAACTTAGAATTCTATAACAATGAAGACGCACCATTAAGGTTCAACGCCTTAACTAATGTATACGGTAAAGCTCTAGACCCAATATGGGACGCTATGAGTAACCACTTCAGAGAGGTGGCTTTATTAAAAGTTAGAAAGAGAGTTTTAGAACAAGCTGTCAACTCTATCAAATCTGTTAAAACTAGTTTCGCTAGAGACAAGGTTTATGAGAATGATGAGGTTGAAAAAATGATGAATGAATTGTTAAACACTTTAGCAAAAGACATCAAAGTATAATACAAAGGTCGGGTTTATCCCCGACCTTTTTTGATTTATCATATTTTATTACTATATTTGATGACTATGATACAAGTAACAGGAAAAATATGGTTTGACCCAAAGAACGTCACAAGGAAACACAACGCTCAGGCGGAGTGGAAGAGGATGGCTATGGTTACATTTGACTGTGACATGACAGAATACTACTCATGGTTTATTAAAAGGAGATATAACCTTGAATTGAATAGACCTTTGAGAGGGGCACACATCTCATTCATTAACGATTCAGTTAGAGATATGGGTGTTAACGCTGACAAATGGGAAGACATAAAAAAGAAATACAACGGAACTGAGGTAACACTAACCCTTGACGTTGACGTAAGAGGTGATGGTAAACACTGGTGGTTAGTGGTTGAACACGAGAGTAGAAAACCATTACTAGACATACGTTCAGAGTTAGGGTTAGGTAAACCTTATTGGGGGATGCACATGACAGTTGGTTACGCCAACGACAAAAACATCGACCATTCACGATACATTGTGGATAACGTTGTAAAATATGGAGGGGGATATAATTGACATATCCCCTTTTTTTGTGGATAATTGTTACATGGAACCGAAAACATCGATAAAACAACACGACTTTATTTCAGGAGAACCAAGACATAAGTACTTAGTCTTTGGTGACTACGACTTTTCAAATATTAGGATTAGACCAACCAACCCTTGTGGTGAAATATCTTTGGGTGACCCACAAAGAGGGGCCAATTTCCATTTTGATATTGAAACAGGTGGTCTCGAACAAGGTGAATTAGGTGTGGTTATGGCACCATCGGGTGTTGGTAAGACAGGAATCTTCCAACGAATGATGGAGACCTTAGGAGATAACCGACAAGTGGCTAACTTTGATTTTCAATCATTATACCCTGAAGTACAAAGATTACATCACATTGTACCTGAAGGTCATGTGACAACAAGAGATGAACCAAACGCATATACTAGAGCTCAAGATTTTATGAGAGAGGTTTATGAAAGACGTATGGAAGAACGTAGACAACGTGATATTGAGAGAAATGATATGGAATTATCTACTTTTAATTTACTTGATTAGGTCATATTGGGAAAAATAATTTTTTATATATAATACAAACATAATGGGAAAGAGAGAACTTAAAAAACAGTACAAAGAACTAGAATTCAACTTTGTTGATTTAGTGTCTTTACTAGATACAACACCAACTAAAAAGTTGACGCCATTCTTAGTGAAACAATTCAACGATTGGATTCAGTACACAGGTAATGAGAAAATGGATGATTCACCTGAATATAATAAAATGAGGAAAACTTTAGGTGACCCTAAGAACGAGTTAGATGAAATCATCAAGAGAATGGTATTCAAATGGGCACAACCTAAATTAGAAATCATCAAGGAGTTTACCGAACATATGGAGGCAAATCGTTTAGAAGAAAACGATATCAATAAGTATAGTAATTGGAACGCCATTAAGATAGCTGTAAATGAGGCTGAAATCAAACAAGGACTTAAAAATAAAAAGAATCGTATAATGATTCTACACCAAGATGAGGAGTGGTTAGTGATTAAACCATTATCAATAGAAGCATCCGTTAATTACGGTTATGGGACTAAATGGTGTACATCAATGAAAAACAGTAATAGTTATTTCCATAGATATTCAAGAGATGGTGTATTACTTTTCGTAATCAATCGTAAGAATGGTGTGAAATATGCATTCTATTCATCACCTAAAGAGTATTCAGTATGGACAACTACTGACGCTAGAATTGACTCTATGGAAACAACAATACCTTTTGATTTATTAGGTAAGATAAAAGGGTGGACTAACTTTGATGAGGTTGGACCTAACTATAACTACTTTGAAGATGAGGATAGAGGTGATATTAAGAAAAGTAGAAGAAGAGGTGGAATGGCTACATTAATAACTGCAATGCCTAACGAAGGTGAACCTGATAGAAACCCACCACATGAAGCTACATTAGATGTTATAGGTGACGCCTGGGATGAAGATGTAGAAGAAATGGCTGTACCATCTAGTGGTAATGTCGTACCAACACCTGTTAATGATATGAGAAATGTAACGATTACATTTAGAGAAGAGGATTCAATTACTGAGGATGTGGGAATGGATGAAGAAGTATCAATGGAAGAGTCTAGTGATGAAATATACGTAGACATTACATCAAGAGAAGAAAGTATGGTCGGATTAGGTCATTCAATTCATGGTTCGATAACAGAACAAGGTGAAAGAACATGGGAAAACCCATACCCAAATGGAGCTGGTGGTGGTTTTGACCTTGAATCTGAGTCTGAAATGACTGAAGAAGAATGGCACCGTATTAATTCCTCCTTGGGAAACTCTCACGATGAAGAGTTATGAAAACGAAAGAGCTGGGTAATGGAAATTAATGACACAATAAGAATGACTGATAGTCGTAGGGGAAAGATTATCGCTACACCATCGGGTTTTCTATCTAATGGGGCTTATGAAGTTGATATAGATGGAGAACGTAAATGGGTACAACCCGACCAAATACTTTATGTCATTGATACAGAGTTCGAAGATGATATTAATAACTACTTTGAAATCATTTATGATGAAAATGGTATTCATATGATACCTAAAAAGTTAGAAGAAATTACTATCTTTGATGAAAACGATGAACTTAAATCAGTTGAGTTCAAAGTTACAGGTGAAAGACATGAAACAGTGACGTTCCATATTGGTGATACTAATATATGGACATCCGAGAACCCAAAACCTGAAAAAGAGGAAAAAACAACTGAACCTAAAAAACATAGAATAATATGATAAGGAATAGAAGAGGTCGTATGACTAAGACAGATTGGAGTGAGGTAGAGGTGGAAGTAACCATCGATTCAACTGACGTGATTGATTTTATTGAGGAATACGCTAATGAGACCGATTTGAAAGAGATTAGAAAAAGTTTAGCTTTAGAATCACCCTTACCAACCGACACTATGGTTGATGTAATGAAGTTAGAGTTGTTTAAGAAAGTCTCTGAGAAATACTCCCTAGAAGAACTAGAGGAGATGTTAAACCTTCAATACATTTAGTCATGAATAGAAACGAAGTAGAAGAAATATTATCAAAGATAACATGGGTACCATCCTGTGTTGATATGGATTGGAAATGGGAAGTACAATCGATAGATGGTGGACATCTAATTAGAACAACATTCCAACGACCTGACATAAACTCAGGTGAAATGGGTACTGGTTACGGTAGATGGATGCATGTACCTAATGGGGTATCAAAAGAAGGTGTCGTTAAGACAGCTTGGTTATGTTCTGAGTTGATTGTTAGACACGAATTAATGGAGTCATTCTTATTTGATGGTGATAAGATATTTGACCCACATAAATCAATAACAGACTTATCATACACACAGTGTGATACAGCAAAAGAATTACTATAATGGATGAACATTTAGATAGATTTAGAATGTACGGATTAGTACCGTACAACATTTCACCAATCCAACAAGGGATTCAATACGGTCATGCTCTACAAGAGTATAACAATATCTTAGGTGAAACTTATGGTGGTAGACCAAGTGCTGCTTATGATGAAATTGGTGAGGACTTTAATACTTGGAGACTTGAGGATAAGACATTCATCATCTTGAATGGTGGAACATCTATGACAATGGAACAACACGTTGAGACATTGAAGGATGCTGGTATTCACGTTGGTGTATTTCAAGAACCTGACCTTAATAATATGACAACAGGTATTGTATTTCTTGTACCTGAACAAGTGTACAAGAGAGATGATTACCCTGATTTTAAATCATGGATAATTAAGAGAAACCCAACGGTACATCAGTTAAAGAAAATGTCTCTTGATGAACTTAAAGAAGATTTCGAGGACTCTTATGATGAATGGGTTATTATGTTAGGGGGTAAAACAAATGCTTTCCTAAAAGAATTTACAAGTCAATTTAGATTGGCATAATATAGTTAAAAGAATAAGAATGACTAAAGTAGAAGGTGGTTGGGTCACAGATGACGGAACCAAAATTGGAGAAGAGAAAGCTACACCTCTTAAAAGTGGAGCAATATTAACAGTAGATGACTTGGATAACGTATGGTATCACTCAGACGTTGAGATGATAATTGGTAAAATCTTCAGGGGTAGATTTGTACCAACACCAAGACAGGATTTTTCACCTGAATTATTGATAGCAATAGCTGACATGTTCAAGAAGAAGTTCAAGTCGTAATGGATACCTCAACATTATTTTTAACCGCTGGTTTTATATTCTTCTTTTGGTTGGGGTACAAACATGGAAGAAGAGTAGAGAAATGGGCACAAAACCATAAAAAAAAATGAAACAATATCTTATAAAGAAAAAAATGACTAATAATGTTGGTCAAGTACAACATGTATTATTAACTGATGGTGCTTCTCAGATTTGGGAATTAACAGATAAAGATAAAGCAGAAGAAATAGTAGAAGTTTTGAACGCTAACACCGATAGTGGTTGTTCATACGAATTAATTCAAACAGGTAATTGACATTACCTTTAATTAGTTATAATTTTACAGTTCATAATATCTATTTATTAGAAATAATTAAACAACAAACAACAAACAAAATGAAAAAGATTTTAACAATTTTATCGGTAGCTGTATTATTAACATCATGTGCATGTGACAATGGTAAGAACTGTGAAACAACAACTGAAGGAGGTCATATCGATTCAACCTGTGTTGAAGTATGTGTAGATACAGTAGCAACAACTTCTGTAACAACACCAACTGAAACTACTGTAACTGAATAATCATGACTAAGAAACAGAGAACATTATCATTTCTATATGAACTTCAAGAGGAAGTAGTAAATGAAACAACATTTTCTAAATTACTTAACGAAATGGTTAAGGAATTAGAAAAAGATATACAAGAGAATCATTTAATCCCGTTAGTATAATGGGATTTTTTGTGCCTTTACAATAAATGTTTTAATAAGTATTATTAGAAAATGGAAGTAATTTTAAAACACAAAACAACAGATGGTAAGACTTACCATGAAGTAGATATAGTCAACAAAAAACATAAGGTTATAACATTAGAGACTAGTAGTACAGAAGAATTCACATCAACCAAAAAATGGGGTTCACAACAAAAATTTGTTGAAAAACTTATTGTGAAAGAGATTGAGTCTATTGAAGGTAGGATGTTGGTTCAAAAAAAGACAATAGCTGATTGTATTTATTATAAGTCAGAAGGTAACTTAGATGTTACAAAAAGAAGATTGGAAGAAAACAAAGAACTAATTGCGTTCCTAAAATCATATGAATACCATGCTAAGTAGAAAATGGAAACAATTTGAAGAATGGTTTGACCTACATTGTGGGTGGTTCTTCACTAACGGCAATAAAGTCGAGTCTAGAGAAAAAAGGTTACGTGAAAAATTTAACATTCGAACAGAACATACAACAGATAGCACAAAATCATATTGATTCAATTAGAACATCAACCGAAGTACAAATGGGTGTAAACCCTGAAGACTTATTTCTATCAGGTGAAGAGTTGGGGAGTTTATTCTCTAGTGTTAGGGACCAAGTAATTAATAGTCAAGACGGTCTTAGATTAGGTGGTGTTAGAGTATATGGTTTAAATATGCCAATAGGATTCGCCATATCAGACTTTGGTGACCATAGAATAACATTATCAGTTACGGACGAACCATTTAATACTATTGAAGGTATTCGTGACTACTTAGTAGAACAATTATTACAAGATAATGAAGTATATGTTTATACAATAAATGTTGTTAAGTCATTCGACCAAACGTCACTCACACCAACTAAAAGATATTATATAAGATGTACGTCTATCCATAGAAATAGATGGGAACAAATGACAGCACAAGCTGAAGAAAATCGAGATTTACATGGTAGATTACCACAGACAAATATTGGGGATATAGCTCAACAATTAAATCGTTGGTTGGAGGATAAAGAAAGTAAGAAGGATGGGATAACACCCGAACAACGAATCAAAAAACACAAATTTTAATGGAAGTAGTCGTCATAACTAAAGATGGATTCATGGCATCTAAAAAACCTGAAAACGTTTTGGAGACCGATGAAGTAATGTTTAAGGGTAATCCTAAAGAGTGTAACAATTTTATACATAGTATTCATTAATGATATACAATGAAACCATAGAAGGAATTCCGTTAGAATTCAACTACATATACCAAACTCATGCTGGTAAAAAGTTCCCACAAATCACATTTATTGGGTTTAAAGGTCATGATTTAACAGAAATAATTGACCATACATTGAAAGAAGTCATAAAAAGTCGTATCTTTAAGGAGTTAAATGAGGTTAATACGATAAGTTAGATATTTATTGGTATGAACCTTAGAAAAGTAATCAAACAAACATTAAACGAAGTGGCTGGAATATCCTTTGAAGTACGAGAATGGGCACAAATCTTATCCAATGAGATTGATAGATTAGTTGCTGAAGCTGATGAAGCTGAAGCTGCTAAAACAGATAGCGAACCTAAGGAAGAACCAATAGAACATCACGCCACTGAGTATGATGAAAGTGATAGTGACTATATCACACATTTTGAGGATTTGGCTGGTAATGTTTATGATGAGGCGATTGTACCTGGTGATGAATTAATGTATGACGCTGAAACAATCAAAGATTTTCCTGAAATATCTAACATAATTAAGGGTAAAATGGTAACTATATCTATTGAAGATTGGGGTTATCGTGTAGATGTTGATGGTAATTTTGATGATATTAAGTATTTGGAAGTTGTTGAGGATATGGTTGCTGACCACGCATCGTGGGGACAAACATTCTATGACCAAAACACACATAATGATTTAATGGCTGTGTTTGAGGGTGATGAGGATTTTGAAGAAGAGGACTTTAGTTACCCTAAATCTACAACTGGTAATTGGTGGTCAGGTGGTAGTAGTTGGAAACCGAAACCTAGGGCTGATATTCAAGAATTAGTTATTAATGGTAAAGATTTCCCTGAGGCTTATAAAAAGTTCTCAGTCGATAAATGGATATTTAGACAAGCATCTAGAATTGAGTATTCTCATTATGAGTCAGGTTACAATCAAGAAACAGGTGATTATGAAGTTATATTCAATGTACCAATTAGAGGATTAAGTATGGGTATGTTTGTTCATGAAACGAAACACGCTTATGATGATTGGAATAGAATGAGACATGGTGGTAAACCAATTAGAGATAGTTGGGAAATCAAAAACATATACACAAAAGATTTTGAAAAATTAATCCTTGGTGGTGGGATGAAGTTCCCAAGATTAGGTGGTGTTATTAGAATGTATTATTTAGGTTCTAAATTAGAAACACCAGCTTATCTAGAGAATGAGTATGACTCACCAATGGCTGGACAATACAGAGCTACAGGTAAAAAGTTAGAGAACTTTAAGATTGACCATTTCTTTAATAAGAAAGGACAACCAGCTAAAGGTTTACAAGAAGAGTTCGTTGATATATTAATTAATTACGACATACCTTTCTTTAGAAAATTCAAGGATGTACGTAGTTTCTTGGAATACACACAAAAGTACTTCAATAAAAGAGGTAGAGATATTGTAAGACGTATCGATAAAATGTTATATGTTCACGATAAGATGCCAAAATCAAGTAAACCTTATACACCACCGACACCTAAACGTGGTGATGATAGACCAAACTACGGTACACAAGGAACGTTACCGTTTTAAATAAATAACATATGATACTAGGAATAAACATTGGTTTATTGTTAGGTTTGATAGTACCGCCTATTTTATATGCGTTAATTATCTACTTAACATCACCGTTCGGAACTATTAATATTAAAAGAGGACTCCACCATATAATGGCTGGGGTTACTTCAGTTTTACTATTAAGTTTTATTCACATATTATTACCTAATTGGGATTCTAGTCCCGTAGATTTCTTTAATACATTTTTCTTTATAGCTCCTAGGGAAGAGTTAGTTAAACTATTAATGTTTATATTCTTAGGTACTGTCGTTAGTAGGTCTAAAGAACATCCCGTAGCTACTATGTTCTATATGAGTATGGTTGGTTTAGGGTTTGCTTTAATCGAGAATGTACAATATGTTGGTATGTATGGGGAACAAGTTTTACCAATTAGATTAGTGACAGCTACACTAGCTCATATGTTATTTGGTATGTTCATGGGGTATTGGATTGCTAAAGGTAATTTAAATAATGGTAGAGGTAATCGTTCGGTATTTGGTGTATTGATGGCTAGAAATCAAAAGATGAAGAGATGGATACATGTTTTCATTGGGTGGTTAGCTGCTATTGGGTACCACGGTCTATGGAATTATAATTTAATGATTTCTAATAATTGTTACCCTAACTTTAGTGATGTGTCATCATCACCGATAATGATTATGTTAATTTTCTTTGGGTTAGTAGGTGCAAAGTTTGCTAGTAAGGATTTAAACGACAGTTATAGAAGAATTTTAAAAAATAATTCAAAGAAAGACTTGACAGGAAAGGAATCACCTTGGCGGAAATGAGACTTCTAAACTCTCTAGGGTGGGTTCGAAACCCATACGAACCACTAGGGGAATCTTATTAATTTAAGGTTCCCTTTTTTATGCTTTTTCGATATACTTATCTTATACAAAACAAAGTTATGACATTAGAAATTACACAAGAAAATTTTGAACAGACAATAGACACAGATAAACCTGTATTAGTAGATTTTTGGGCCGCTTGGTGTGGACCATGTAGAATGGTTGGACCAATCGTTGATGAGATATCAGCTGAATATGTTGATAGAGCTGTAATAGGTAAGATGGACGCTGACCAAAATATGGAGTTAATGAGAAAATACGGTATTAGAAGTATACCTACATTATTAATCTTCAAGAACGGTGAAGTGGTTGATAGAGTTACAGGTGCTGTACCTAAAGGACAGATTACATCGAAATTAGACCCACACTTGAACTAATGAGGTATTTTTCTTATGTTTAAAGTCTAAACAATTTATTAAACACAGAATTATGGAAGATTTTATTGATAAGAAGATTAAAGAAATGGGAGATTTTGTTGCTGTTGTATCTTTTAATAAAGGTACCGACAACTACAATAAAATGAAAAAGATTTTAACTGAAACCTATGAAAGAGGTAAATGTGGTGAAGACCATCTACCTTTTGTAGATGATGACTATCCGTTAATAGAAGATTAATGTCCAATTATTTCACCGAAGCAAAAATAGTAAACCAAAAAATGTATGGTGGTTATTGTAATATGTGCCGTGAACTCGGTATTGAACCAAAGACATACGACTCCTTTAAGAATGACCCGATGGAGTATAAAAACGTGAGAGAAACATACCTCACGTTCAAGAGAAAATATAGATAAATGGATTTAATCGGGGTACACCCTGTTAAACATTCAGACCTTGGTTTCAACAACACACTATTTGGTGGGAAACTTTTGTATTGGATTGACGGAGATGCAGTAGCATACGCAATGGAGGTTTGTGACACTCCAAGAATGGTCACAGTTACAATGGAAAAGTGTGTATGGCAGAAGTCTGCTGGACCAAGTCACCTAATTAAAATCTACGGAGAGGTAGTGAAGTTTGGTACATCATCCGTTACATTAAAAATTGAGGCTAGAAGACATAATGTTTATAATGGTAGACAACATGTTATACTATCAACAGACATTAAATTTGTTAAAGTAGATGAGGATGGTAGTTCCATCCCAATAGCTGAAAGAGTTAAAAGAAAATATGAAACCAAAGAAAGACCCGATAAAACCGAGTAAATTATTAATGAAGAAACCCAATTTCAAAAAAGAGAAATTGGATGATGAATTCATTAAAGTTGTTGTACCCCATTCATTGGTTATTCCTGGTGTTTACACTAGAGAAGTAGATACATCAACAATTCAGATAGGTGAACTTGACCATTCTGATATTGAGTATTTCACTAGAGGAATGTTGTTTGGTGGACCGATTGGTGTCTCATCAAGAAGTGTACAACACTCCGATGGTAGAATGGAATTCTTAGGTTACGACCTTGTAGCCTCACCATCAACACCATCATCTATCTTAGGTGGTGAACAAATGGCCTACAATGCCTCAACGTGGATGACACTTAACAAGAAAAAAACTAGGTGGGAGAGACTGAAAGAGTGGGTTTCCAATATTTATAAGAAATGGAAACTTGCGGAGTAAATATTACTAAGAAAATACAAGATAAGTATAAAAGACATTTAGAGACAGTAGAACGACTCTTATTGGAAACTAATTGGGTTGTTGATAGTAGAGACTTTGATAGGTTCATTAATGTAGCAATTTGTTTAAGGGATAAGATTAAAGATATCGAAATTGAGTTAATTATTGACAAACTTAGAAAAAAGATTTATGATGGTAGGAAAATAGAAGTGTCTGACCTAAACGAAATAGAAACAGCAGGATGGAAAGTACCACAAGTTGTGTGGGAAGTGGTAAAAAATAGATAAAGTTTTAATTTTTTTTAGTAATTTTGTTTGTAACCTTAAAATATTTAAACTATGTTAAAATTATCTAAAACTATATTCATATTATTAATTAGTGTAACACAACTTTATTCACAAGCTAGGGACTCTTACACAACAATAGCTGACGGTTCATGGTCAAATATTTTTTCATGGGACAATGGGGTTCCACCTAATGACCAAACAGGTAACAATGATGACCTTGTTATTACACACAATATAACACTCACAGGAAATTTAGATTTAAAATCAGGAACAACTTTAATTATTGAGGGTTGTGATACATTACATGTTACAGGTAATGTTACATTTAACAACGGTTCATCAATAGTTGTTCAAACTTGTGCTGTCCTTATAATTGATGGTAGTGTAACTAACAATAACAATTCAAATGATGTAACAATTAATGGTACTATAATTATTGCTGGTGATTATGATGGTGGTAATGGTAGTGAATTAGGTGGTACGGGTTCAATGGATATTGAAGGTAGTGTAACTACTGATGGTAATGGTAGTGTATTTGGTAGTGAAACTGATTGTGTTACTGATTGTGACAATGAAGCTTCATCCCCATTACCAATTAAATTGTTATTTTTTAATGTTAATAATGATGACGATGTTGTTAGGGTTGAATGGTTAACCCAAAGTGAAATTAACAGTGAATATTTTGAAGTTTTAGTTATGAGAGATGGTGTATCTTGGGATTTACTAGCAAAAGTAGATGCAGCTGGAAACTCGTCAACACCAAAGTTTTATAGTGTGATAGATGAAAATCCTTCATATGGTTACAATTATTACAAACTAATTCAATACGATTATAACGGTGATTATGAAATATTTAAAACCATATCACTACAATATATTAATAAAAAAGATGAAAAAGATATAAATATTTGGCCTAATCCATCTACTAATCAAAAGATTAATGTTGAACTAATAGGTTTTAAAAATGAAGTTATTTTAATAGTTGCTGTAGACCCATTGGGTAAGATATTTTACGAAAAAGTAGTCTTATCTGTTGATGATAACGTAATATTTGTTATTGATAGTAAATTAGAAAAAGGGACATACTTAATAGTAGGTTCTAGTAATCAAAAATTATACAGACGTAAATTAATAATCCATGAGTAAAACAGGACAAACTAAGACAAAAATTACTAAAAAAGTTAATTCTTGGTTTTGTCCAATAAACCCTATGGTTCAAGTGGTTGAACATTTTTATAATATGAGAAAGAAAAACGGGTGATTTCCACATATTTATAAATAAAATAGAATATGAGATTTAAGTTAACAGATATACTAGAGAGTACCGTTCTTTTAGAAGGTAGACTTGAGGACATGAAAGCTAAGTACCCTGGTAATGACAACGAGATTGACGAGTTATCAAGTCAGGACCCATCGGGTAATAACAAATACCTACAGTGGATGGCTAAACAAATGTTTGTTAATGGTGCTGCTATGGAAGATGTGGTTACTATAACTAATAAGTTCCATGTTAGTGGTGATAGACTTAGAAAACAAAAGTTTCCAGCTGATATCAACCAATACAAGACTATTAGTGACTTAATGAGTACATTCAACAAACTATCTAGAAGGGACGCACCTTCAAAGAAAGAACTTAAAGGTACAGGTGAGTTAGTATATGACGGACCTAAAGTTTATGTTGTAGCACCAAGAAACTATGAAGGTTCATGTAAGTGGGGTTCAGGAGCTAAATGGTGTATCGCACAAACATCTACAGATTCACATTATAAGAGTTATACGAAGAACGCTTTATTCTATTTTGTTGTTTCTAAAACTCTACCGTCAAGTGATAAGAACTACAAGATTGCTATCCAAAAGGATATGAAAACAAATACTAACACATATTGGGATGTTCCTGATACGTCTAGTAGAACACCTCAAAATCCTGACATCACACCTGAAGTTTTAGCTGTTATCGATAAACACGCTATTGAAGCTAAAAAATATGTTCTTAAGAAATTAGTTGAAGATATGGTTGGTGGTGTTAAATCAACATTAACATATGACAACATCATGAAGACTAAAGAACTTCTTAATGATGGACAACTATATAAGATACTATCTAACGACCTTATGGTATTCAACCAAAGAGGTGGTTATGGTTCTGATAACTCAGTTAACTTATTCGAATACACAGTTGGTAGGTTAGGTGCTGAAAACACAATGAAACTATTAAAAACTAATTACGATAACTTTGCTAAGTTACTTGGTAACGAGAAGGTATTGAATTGGGTTGATGAAAATACTGAGAGACCAAACAAGTTAGAATTAGCTAACGCACTTAAAGGACACCTTAAGACAGTATCACCAAACGTAAGAACTAAGATTCAGAAATGGGGTATGACTGACGAAGCATGGGCTAAATATGAAAGTGAATCACAATATGTATTCCTTGGTGACCCTGAGACAGGTAAACCTGTTGGTGAGATTTATAAGGTTGATAAGTTTGACCCTAAATCATACGATATCATTTCCCAGCTGAAGTTAAAACTTAAGTATAAAAATGTTGGTTTATATGGAGCAATTACGGGTAAAGATGAATTAGACGAGTACATGGGTGGTTCGGATGTTCCTGATGAAGTAATGTCAGGTATCAAGACACAGAAGATAGCCTAACATCAAATATAAAATTAAGAGAGGGGATTATTCACAATCCCTTTTTTTATGCATATTTATTAACATGAAGAAGATAATCAAGAAAGTATTAAAGGAATCTGACTTTGAATGGGCTGAAGGTGATGTAAAAGAATACTATAACACAGTAGGTGGGTACGTTACTTGGTTAGATAGTAACCATAAGAATTGGCGTCGTGATTTTGATGACGTACTACATTCAATGGGTATGTTATCTTCAGGCGCTATTGAGTTGAGACAATTGGCTAATATAATTGAAGACCCTGACCAAAATCACCAAAGAAGGATTAATGCTCTAAATGAGTTCGAATCTTATTCTATGTTAGGTGGACTTATAAATTTACTTCAGGTAAATATAGAACATAATAAACTCTATATAGAATATGTTACTAAATATGCTGAAATGTCAGGTATTCCTGAATACGATGTTCATGAGCTGGGTATGGATATAATCAATAAAGGTTTACATAACTAATGAAAGATTTAATTAAAAAAATATTACGTGAGGACTTTGATTGGGCTACTGATGTACCTAGTTATGACGATATGAATATCGATTGGGAAGAACACGTATTACCTTATCTAACAGGTAAACGACCAACCTACGATGAAGATGGTGATATTAACGATTATGAAGATTGGGATGACATCTCACCAAATGAACAAGAGGAATATTCACCATTAGCCAAACATTATTTTGTTAGACATCTAAATGATATAGATTTTGAAGATGGTAAATTTATAATGAGAGTTGGTTCTTGGTCTGAGTTTTCTGAGATGTTCAAAGATTGTGACTATTCAGGGTATATTTGTAGGTATACAGCCGAACAAGTATTAGGTGAGGAGATGGATTGGGAACCATATTACGATGTTGTTCATGATTGGATGGACCAAGTATGGGAATCAGTTAATGATGAAACATATAAAACTATTGTGGCTCATATAAGAAAATGGATGATGGGTGATATCCTTGAAGTTGATGGTGAAGAATTTGAACTAACCGAAGAGTTATTAAAATCGTGGTTAAGTGAAAAAGAGATATTAGGTCATATGATAGATAATGAGGTTGGTAGTGGATTCGAAGATATGAAGAATGAAATGAGATGGGCCTATGAGAATGGGTACAATACAGCAGCTAGAGATGAATATTGGAACTCGACACATGAGGCTATTAAAGGTATTGTTGGTAAAAGTGAGTGGGAAGAATATAAAGTTAAGAAGATGGATGGTGAAATAACAAGACACCAATTAAAGTTTGATGTGACTGATATATTCATGGACGTGATTCAAACGTTCTTTGACGATTATGCCGATTTAGATTATGACCATGAAACGGAACTAGAATATGATAGTTTTTTAGATAATTTAATATTCTTAATGAATGAAGAAATATACGATGAACCATTAAACCCAAGAGTATCTGAATGGCCTGATGATGATAAAGTAGTTGAATACTTTAACGAGGATATGTTAAGTAGGATATGAGATATTTAATCAAGAAAATATTACGTGAAGACTTCGAGTGGACCAACCAAGCTAACGCATTTGAGTTGGGTTCCTTTGAAGAAGATGATGTTAGTTTCGATGATAGTGATGCCAAAGTTTATCTAGGTGTTGATGGTCATGTCACATATAATCTAACAATTGAGGAGTTGATTGAATATGCCTATGATGGGTATGATGATTGGGTTTTGGAAACATTGGTATACTCCAACGGTGATTATGATGAGTATTATGGTGATGGTTATATGGATGATGATGAGATTAACTATTTAGGTGGTTACCTATCAGAAGTCCAAAAAGAAAGATTCCAAAAGATATTAAATCACTATAATGTTGATATCAAGGTAGAAGACACAATTGATGATTCTTTTAGTGTGTTTGAAAAACCAATGGGTAAGATATACACGGGTAGATGGGATTGGGATGATTTCACTAGTGAATCTATGGGTTCTTTAGATGCAGCAATTACTAGAAATAGATGGGCCACAGCTGGTGACACATATATAAAAACATTACAAGATAATAAAGCTGATGTTGTATGTTATGACCGTAATGATGTAAAAGTTACGATACCATTCCCATATAAGGGTGGTAATATGTTAGATTTAGCCTTATCTAATATTGGGTTAGACGACTTGAGTTGGAGTGATGTATTTTATGAGGATTGGGACCCAAGTGGGGCTGAAGAAGAAATTAGACACCATTTCTCAATGATGTTAGATAAACTTGAAGAACAGATAGATGAAGAAATTAATTCGTAACATATTAGAAGAGTCAGCTGGTGTTTCCTTCGTTGTAAGGGAATGGTCAGATATTATCTATAATGAGATTATGTCCACAAGTAATAGGGATAGAATCATCATTGATGGGTATGACCACTATGATACCTACGAGAAGTTTGGTATCGACTATGTTGTTATAGATTTCTATAATGAGATAACAGGTTACGACCCAAAGAAATCAGGTTACGATAAAGATGGGTACTATGTTGTACTTCTTTATATCCAACCACAAATAGTTGACGGTAAGGTTCAGTTTGACCTGAAGACAACACTTAATCACGAATTAAAACATGCTTACCAAGACTTTATGAGACAATCTAAAGGTCACAGTAATATCGACAACACTAAGGAGTCGAAAGAGTTCTATACAGACGATTTCATAGGTCTACTTAATAGTAGAAACTTGGATGGTTCAATCAAAACAATACTAAAGTATTATTACTACCTATCCAATATGGAAAGGGATGCTTACCTTGAAAATGTATACGATGAAAATAGAGAATACGAAAAGATTGTACGAAAAGTACTTGCTACCAACTTTGATGAATTTAAATACAGAACAACTTCCACACTTGGTTCTACTTGGGAACATATTGGTAAACTAGATATTCCGTTACTCAAGAAGTTCAAGAACCCAAACGACTTTATTGATTATAGTGAGAAGAGATTAAAAAACCAAGCTGAGAAGATTATCAAGAAGATTAACAAACTTAAGTATGTTCATGGGTTGACTGAGTCTGAGTTCGATTGGACTGATGATGCTAAGGATTGGAGAGAGGAGTATATTAAACTCACTGAAGAGATAGTTAAGGAATTAAACAAAATCACGAAAAGAGTTTGGAATGATAGGATGTTTGTTAGGATGTTTGATGATAGGATATCACGAATCATCCAAAACCCGTTGAAAGGGATTGACTACCCAATGCACTACCACATAAAAATTGTGGAACCTCTTGTAGATATGGTTAATGATATTTCTAGTTTGGCTTATCAAAGAGGGAACTACTTAAGTCAACCTAAGAGTGTTAAAAAGAATGTATTCGGTAAACTTAAACCTATTGAAGATACAATCTACTTAGAATTCAGAACACACAGAAGACTCATACTCAACTATATTGATGAGAGTATACACAACATTGCTGGTATACCTGAACCTCGATTAAATAAGGTGAAGAAATTACTCAGACGCTTTAAATAAATTCTTATTTTCGTACCCTTAAAATAAACCAATGAGAAATTTATTATTTAGGGTAATCAAGAGAACACTTAAGAACAAACACAAGAGATTCACATTAGGAAAAGGACACGTCGACAGATACACGTTGATAGAAATCAGAAGACTTTTCAGTATTTATTTTCACTTCATAGACACACAATACCAAGACAGATTACATACACACGCCTTTAACGCTGTAGGGTGGACTGTTAGTGGTGGATATGATGAAGAAGTCCAAGAAGATGTGAACGGTGGTAGAAAGTACTTTAAACGTATCGATAAGGGAATCAGATACATACCAAAGATGTACAATCACAGAATCTTACAATCCAAACCAAACACAATGACCATACTATTCACAGGACCATACAATGAGTTATGGACCGAAGAGTCAGATACATGGGTAAAATTAATCACCAAAGGAAATAAAGAGATAGTTAGATTTGAGAAATAGAAAACTTATCCCTATCTTTGGGATATGAAGAAAAGAGTTTATATAGACATGGATGGCACTTTATGTGACTTCACAGCCAAATGGAAAGAGTTCAAAGAACTTTACCCCACAGTACCTTACCCACATTCAATCAATGGGTTCTTTAGTGAATTAGACCCAATGAAGGATGGTATTGAGGTATTCATGGAATTGTCTGAGAAGTACGATGTCCATATATTAACTCGACCTTCTATATATAACCTTAACTGTTATACAGAAAAGGCTCTTTGGGTCAGACGTAACTTAGGGTTTGAATGGTTGGAAAGACTTATCTTCGCACCGAAGAAGGAATTATTAAAAGGGGATTTTCTTATTGATGACTATGATTGGCCTGATTTTGAGGGTGAACAATTAAAGTTTGGTTCTAATGAATATCCTGATTGGGAATCCATTAGAAAACGTTTATTATAATATGTGGCCATTTAAGAAAAAGAAACAATATGTTCCTTATGTACCACAAGGTAGGGTTGGTTATTTAAGGAAAGAATTAAGTGGTTGTACATACGAATTTACGGTTATCTTCGAAGAGATTGGTCAAATTGGCCAGAGGTCAAAAATAAGAGTTCTTGAGGTTGATGTTGACCGTGATTGTAATAAGACTAGGTCACAATGTCTCAATAGATGGGGTATTGGTGATTGGTTGACTACGGTTAACATCCATTGGGAGACCGATGAACAAAGAAGTGAAAGATTAAACGGACCAACAAGAACATATTAATTAAATCAAAATGATATAGAACACGATGTTGTGTATAGACAACCCGATGATAGACAAATGACAAGACATAACTTTTTAAATTAATAAACATGAAACACATTTACAAATATTCGTTAGAAAATACATTTTTTCAATTAATTACATCGGAAAATGAAATCACTAAAGCTGATATCGAAGGTCAACCAGCTATCGTATGGCAAGAGAATGAGAATACAGTAACATCTTGGCCATATGAAGATGAGAAACAAAGGGATAATGATTTTGAAGTGGTAAACCAATTTAGAATAAGACCGTAATGACTGTAGAAGAATTAAATACTTTAAAGTTTAATATGCCAATTATGAGTACCATAGATAATAGTCTGTGGTATTATGATTGCCGTGAAGGTGATAACGTTAAGATATTTAAGGAGTTGATTCATACAGATTTCGTTGAAAATGTATGGAGAGGTAGAAGTTACATTAATACTAGGTGGAGACAAGAACCATGGAAACGTGAGGGTAGTCTAACGATTTCAGAACATATGATATTGGAAGACTTTGAGTTGGTTTATAAGATTTTTGAACATGACTTTGAGTTTGTTAAAACAGATAAGTCTTTAACGGCCCCATACTCAATAGTGAAACCTAACTTTCATATGATGGATTTACCCTTTTAATCTGATTACCCTGTTACCATAGACTTTAACACGTCTACCATCAGGGTGATGATATTGACATCCTTGATTCGGGACACAAACTTTAATAAAACCTTCAGCTAATAATTTTTTAACAACTAAACTCATGGCTATAAATACATTTAAAAAGGGTGATTTGATTAGAGTGATTGGTGATGAAGATAATGAACTATTCGTCGTTACCAAAGCTTCTGCGCCAATTATAGATAATTTTAATGTAAATGGAAGAGCCAAATACAAAAAAGATAGGACAAAAATGGTTGTAAAACCTGTTGATAACCCAAGATATCCTGGTGAGATAGTTATAGATAAAGACAAATGTGAACATTTTATGACCAAAAAAGAAGTAAAACCTTATTCGTTTTTAAATTAATTTTGTATATTAATGGTTTATGATGGAATTAAAATGGATAGAAGACGTAGTGACCCCTGAAACATCGGATGATGCTGTTATGTTACTTAGTATAATAGAGGAGTTTAAGAAATTCCCCTCCAATTTTATGAACGCTAGACATAAACGATATGATATGATTAAAAGTCAAATGACTAGAATTATTGAAATTGAGTATACCAATACAATGGTTGCTGATGTAGCTAATCATTGGTTGGTGAGGTTGGAATTCTTATTAGATTATGGTATGAGATATGGTAGAGATAAGTGGTACCAAAAGAATATTAAAAAGACAATTAGAAACATGAAGAAGGATATTGACACTTATCCTGAAAAAATAACAAATAGTGATAACTATTGGTTTAGTTACACAGCTGAAGAAATAATGGAACCATGGAAAAAAATGATGAATTAAATAAAGCGTTAGAACAACAAGCTATTTGGGAGGTCATTGATTATCTTGAAGGTAGATTGGAAGAGCTGGAGGAGTTAATGGAAGATGGTCCATTATCTAAAGAGTTAATGGATGAATATCGTGATAAAGATAAAACGATTAATGAATTATTAGATAAGATTGACGATGGTGAAGAAGAGGATTAATCTTCTTCATAATATATCTTACCATCAGATTTATAATACTTGTCAATAAACCCATCATCATAGTAATCTATATAAACAGTATCACCTTTTCTATACCCATAGTCGTCAACTAGATACGTTTGTTTAATGATTTTATATGTTTCTTTATGTTCAGGAGCTGACTCTTTTATGTCAGATGTCTTTTCTTCAACATTATGTGCATTTACAGTTTCCTCATGTTTATCTCTTAATTGACCATATGCTATATAACAAGCCAATGAAATACCAACAACACCACCAACAATCTTTAATAATAGTTTTTGGAATCTATCCCAAACTCTTTCAACTTTATCGAAGGTCTTATCAACATCCTCAACTGTTTTCTTTTTATTTAAATTTTCCATAATATTACTTTATAGTTAATAAATATTTGAAGTTACAATAAAAAGACTTATACTTAAATTAATGATAAAAATAGGAGATATAATAGTAGGGGACCTGTCAATGACTTTAAACGGTTCAGCATACTTGGTAAATAAAGATTTACCTAAAGACATTTACATAAGTCAAAAAAGAACAAACAAAGGGTTACATATGGACACAGTTAAAGTCGAGGTAACCAAAATCAAAGATAAAGGACCTGAGGGTAAAGTAGTAGAAATCGTAGAGAGATTCAAAACCAAATTCGTTGGTACTCTCGATGTATCAGATGACTACGCATTCTTAATACCCGATTCAAATAAAATGAGTAAAGACATCTTCATTCCATTAAGTGAATTGAATGGTGGTATAGATGGACAGAAAGCTGTCGCTGAACTAACCAAATGGAAAGATGGTCACAAGAGTCCAAAAGGGAAAATCGTAGATGTATTAGGTGAGAAAGGTGATAATGATACTGAGATTCACTCAATACTTCACGAATATGGGTTACCATATAAGTTCGATGAAGATGTTGAGAGAGAATCTGAGAGTATTCCATTGTTCCCAAGTGAGGAAGAGATATCCAAACGTAGAGATATGAGAAATATTCTTACATTCACAATAGACCCTGATACAGCAAAGGATTTTGATGACGCTTTATCCGTTGAATGGATAAAAGGTAAGTTAAGAGTAGGTATTCACATTGCTGATGTATCACACTACGTAAGACCTAAGACCAAGTTAGATGATGAGGCATATGAGAGGGGAACATCAGTTTACTTAGTAGATAGATGTGTCCCAATGTTACCTGAGAGGTTATCTAATGGTGTGTGTTCACTTAGACCTAATGAGGACAAATTATGTTATTCAGCAATCTTTACGTTAGATAGTAATGGTAAAATTGAAGATGAGTGGTTTGGTAGAACAGCTATCAACTCTGATATGAGATTCACATACGAGGAAGCACAAGAAATAATTGAGTTAGGTAGTTTTGAGGATTTACCTGAAGCACATATGGATGGACTAACTATACCACTAACCAACGCTATTATCCAATTAGATAAAGTAGCTAAGAAGATGAGAAAGAAAAGAGGTTCACTAGAATTCAACGGACAAGAACTTAAGTTCAAGTTAGATGAAACAGGTAAACCAATCGATATAATATTCAAAGTCCAAAAGGATGCGAACAGATTGATTGAGGAGTATATGTTATTAGCCAATAGGAGAGTAACTAAGTTCTTGAATGATAAGAAGATTCCAATGGTGAACAGAGTTCACGCTGAACCTGATAACGAGAGACTACAAAGTCTTAAGGAGTTCATTGTTCAATTCGGTTACGATATCAAAATCAACAGTGTTGAGGAGATTAAAAAGAGTCTTAATAAGTTATTGGAGGATGTTAAAGGTACATCAGAAGAGAACATCATAAACAACTTGGTTGTTAGAACGATGAAGAAAGCTGAGTACTCTACTGAGAACATAGGTCACTATGGTTTAGGGTTCGTTGATTACGGTCACTTTACATCACCAATTCGTAGATATCCTGATGTTATGTTACACAGAATATTGACGAGAGTGTTGAATAGTCAATCACCACAAAAGGAAACTAAGTTAGGTCCTAAGTGTCAGTACCTTTCCCAAAGAGAGATTACGGCACAGAAAGCATCTAGAGATTCCGTTAAGTATAAACAATGTGAGTATATGGAAGATAAGATTGGTAAGGTGTATGAGGGAACAGTTGTATCTGTTGTGAAGTATGGTTTATTTGTCTCAATGAAAGATACCAACTGTGAAGGTATGGTAAGATTAAGTGATATTGGTGGTGATACGTTCCAAGTAGACCTAGACAATCATTGTGTAAAAGGTTATAATAAGGGTGAGGTCATAAGACTAGGTGATGATGTAAGAATCGTTGTTAAGTCTGTTGATGTCGAGAAGAAGAATATAGATTTAACATTAATAAGATTATAATATGAGTTTTGTAAAAGTAATGATATCTAATGGTTAAGAAACAATGTAAAGAATGCCCGTGGAAGGTTAAGAGTAGTAACAATACATCGATTACAACCTTTGCTAAGAAACATAATAAACAACATAACTGTCACATGGTATCTAAGAATTTATGGGATGTAAAGGAAGAGTGTATGTGTGCTGGTAGTAGAAAACAAAAAGAAAAACATGGACGGTAGAGAAAGATGGAATGTGGTGAAGATGAAACATACAGTAACCGCAGTCATATTAAACGATGAGAACCAAGTGTTAGCTGTATCACGAAAGGATGACCACGATGACTTTGGTCTACCTGGTGGTAAGGTTGATGATACTGATTTAACATTGGAAGATGCTATAGCTAGAGAGGTTAAAGAAGAAACAGGTTTAGATATTGAGAAATCTACAATGGTACAAATTCTATCACAACACAAAACTATGATGGGTAAAGGTTATATGGGTCACTCATTTCTTATTATGAATTGGGGTGGTGAACTTGGTACGGATGAACCACATAAATTAAAGTGGACGACCTTTGAAGAGTTAGAACAAGGTTGTTTTGGTAAATGGAACACAATTGCTAGAGAAAGTTTACAATCAATTGGTATAGATATAAAATAATTTTAGTATATTTGTCATATGGAATCAAAGATATTTTTTTTAAATGAATCAGATTTACAAGATAGAGTAAATCAACAAATTATAGCACAGGGTGTTAACTGTCAAATGGGTGACATCAAGTCACAGAAATTCTCAGATGGAGAGATTAACACAGATTTCATCACGTCAGTGAGGGGTAAACGAGTATATATCGTATCGTCACCCAACACATCCGACAAACTAATCCAACTTAATATGGCCATAGATTCAGCGAAGAGAGCTGCAGCTAAGGAAATCATTCCGATTATACCATATTTCCCATACGCAAGACAAGATAAGAAAGACCAAACCCGTGGACCTATTGGAGCTAAGGTTGTGGCTGAAATGATTGAAAATAGAGGTGCTACTTCTATCATTACATTTGACCTACACGCTGACCAAATCCAAGGGTTCTTTAACATTCCTGTAACACATATGGAAGGTAAATTCCTATTTGACCATAAGATATATGACTTATTTGTTGAGTCGGGTGGTAACTTAGTATTGTGTAGTCCTGACGCTGGTGGAACCAAGAGAGTTAAAGGTGTTAGAGACCGTATAAGAGACAAATACGATATAGACATTCCAATGGTCATGATTGATAAAACAAGGACTAAGGCAAACGAAGTGGATGAAATGGTGTTAATTGGTGATGTTGAAGGAAAGGACATTGTTATCGTGGATGATATGGCTGATACTTGTGGTACATTGATTAAGGCTTCTGAGAACCTATTAGAAAAAGGGGCTAAGTCTGTTAGGTCTATCGTAACTCATGGAGTATTGAGTGGTCCAGCATTGGATAGATTGTTCGACGCCATAGCTGACCCAAGAAGTCCAAACACATTAAACGAATTTATATGTTCAGACACATTACCTCTTCCAAAGAAAGAAGTGTTTATTGAACAAGGAGCATACGCCAAAGCTGATAGTTTTATCACTGTGATATCAACAGCTGGACAGATAGTTAAGGCTATCAGAGCCATAAATGAACACAGAAGTATTGAAGATTTAAAGAAGAATTAAGATGATTTTAATAACAAAAAAAAGAAAAAGAAATGAACCCTGAACTAAGAGTATTCGCTGAAAATAAAGTGAATGAAATTATAGACAATATCCAAACTATGGATGATTGTGGTAGAGCATCAAAAGTGATTGACGCTTTTGAAAAAGAATCTGATGATAGAAAAACTATCAAAAGACTTAGAGAATATCTTTGTGATAAGACTTTTGAGACTTACGGTAAGATACATGGTAAATCAAATGGTCAAGTAACAACTAAAGTTCAGACTGAACTTGGTGAAATCAGTTTAGTGTAATGACAATAGAGACAGTAGAAGTAACGAAGATTAACGACGACATTACTCTATTGGATTGGAGTGGTTCGGACGGGCAGTTCGGTAGAGTAACCATCGAATACAATGGTAGTGGTGGTTACACTTTTGATGCTGAATACTTAGGTCTTAGCACTATTTTAGAAATTATTAGTGTAGCGAAACACTTAGGAGAATTAGAAACAATTAAATAAAGAACAATGAAAGTTATAACAATCAATACCCCAAAGGGACAGTACCAAGTAAATCTAGAAACCGTAGCCGAAGACAGAGCTGAGTATTATAGTGAAAAAGACGATTTTAGTAGGGACTCCATGGAATGGAATGAAGAGGTGGATTACATCTTAGGTGATACCTTTGAGGGTATCGATTGGCTTATAAATAACTCTGATTGGGAAGATTGGGAACCAATCGCTAAGAAGTCTAGTGATATCGTTAAGACATCTGATGAGGACTTTTGGTTCGATTCAGACAACTTTGAAATCGAGGAAGTATAATGGCTGAACTAATTGATTATACAAGACCACAACCAACACTACGAAGTGTAAGGTGTGTAGCTGTAAAACCAACAGGTCCACCTGTATCATTAACAATGGGGACAACTAGTGGTATAGAACCATATTACATGGACCATTACTCTAGAATCACAGAACGTAAGATAACTGATGAAGGTAGAGAGACTGTTAGAAAATTGACTCGTATGATGAGACAATTCTACGACCCAATTAAACCGTCACCACAGATTAAAGAACACAAATTAGTCTAATCCAAATATTTTTCCTATCTTTGATATTATGGGAAAATTAGATAGATACGACTTACCGTTATTTGACGGAAGACTAGACCCTTCATTAGATGGAGGAAAAGATTGTTTTATGGGACCACAACACCCAAAGCAATGTAAGAATAGTCTTCCTGATATGCCTTTTAAGAAGAAGGATGTGGTATACCTTGACAATGTTAAGTCATTAGTCAACGGAACAATATTGGATGGTCATTATTACTTTGACACTTATGATACCTATGACAACACTTGTTATGTATCTAAATCGGTCCCACCAAAGAAGGGTCACTTAAGTCAAATGACTTGGAATGTCTTATTAACAGATATTCAACTAACAGTTTTAAAAGAATTACCATGAAAGAACTATATGAACAATACCTTGGGTCTAAAGACTCCGATTTAGAAGGTAGAATTACTGTAATGAATAACATCATCCGACAACACCCAAAGATGATGGATTATATCCAAACCAAGATTGACTCTTGTTATGGTACACACAAAGTGTACTTAGTACATATGAGAGTCAATGGTGAGGATATGTTAAAGATAGGTTACACCAAGAACTCTGTTGAGGGTAGATTCGGTGAGCGTCGTTACGCTGGTAGAGATAACCTAGAGATTGTTGAAATACTTAGACAATTTGAATTCCAAGCTAAAGGAGCTGTGGACTTCGAGAAAAGATTAAAAAGAGATTTTGTAAACTATAAAACAACTACTGACCTAACATTACCAGGTAAGGGTGAGTTTTATGATATCGAATACAAAGAGGTCATGTTACAAATGTATGACACATTAACCACCGAATACACTGAAGTATTTGGATTAAAATCACCAAACTAATGGAAGAGTTTGATTGGATAAGAGAGATACCTAATCCACATGAGTTAGCTGAAGAATATCGTAGATTAAAGATGGAAGCAGCTAATAACATGAGGTATGAAGATGCTGCTAAATATCGAGATTTGGAACGTGAGATATTAGAATTACCTAAGTTCGATTCAACTGAGGCGTGGTTAAAGGTATTTAAACAAATGACTGAATCGGGTGAGATGTTAGAACATTTGAAAAGATTAACTGAAGCGTATGAACAAAGATGATGGATATGAGTTAGTGAGTGTTATTTGGCATAGGGTTGATGAGTTCAGAGACCTATGGGATAAGTTAGACTTTGACACTAAGGAAGATATTATCTATACTATGGCTGAAGAGGTGTATAAACGTAAAACACATAAACATATATTCAATGGAGGAGATAAAAAGAACATACGAAGTTCATCATCATGAACCAACGGAGTATGGTACATGGGATAATTACAAATCTAGGTATAGACTCTCACTTAACTATGAAGATGGTGTATTCCATTTTGAATATGAAAAGTTTAAAACAGGTTTCGGTAGTTGGGAAAATACGAATGATGTAGCTTCCTGTTATTCAACTTCATCATATCTTTGGGATGATGAATCACACCCAACGTGGGAAGAAATGTCATTAAAAGAAAACATACTCAAAAAGGAATTCATAAGACACTTCAATGAAAAGATTGAGGAACATCAAGGTGAGATTGAATGGAGGGAAGAAAGAATTAAGGAACACAACGATGTTCTTCAAAGAATTAGAGGTACATACATTAAAAGACATAGTTTTGGATTGGAACCACAAGGATAGTAAGAACCCACCGACATATAGAATACATGGTAGGGAACGTAGACAATTGAAACATGAAAGGTCTAAAGTACAATGGTCATTAGACCGTGGTTATGGTAACCCAAGGTCATTGACTCGAACTATTGAGAAAATAAATAAGTTATTAGCTGAACCATATGGTATGATAAGTTATCAAATAAAAGAACACGAACTATGAAAGAAAGGATAGAGGCATATATTAAATGGGCTGGATATACTCACACTTATGAGAACATTATGGCTGACTATGAATCTAAGAAGAATGGTTATTATATATCCCATAGTTCAAATGATATAATCACTAAGGTTATTGAGGGTGATTGGAACCCACCAAAGTATTATACGTGTGAATGTGGTTCTAATAAGTTTGTAAGAATGTATAATGTATTCAATGAAACTATACAGGTTGAGGTGACTGAGAGAGATGGTGAAGAGTTATGGGATGTGAAAGAATTAGGTAAAGAAAAGGACCACTTAGTGGGATATATCTGTGCTGATTGTAGACAAGACGCACAGGAATTAAATGATGGATTATGAAACAAGTAATAGTAATTAGAAAAGACCTCAAAATGAGGCGAGGTAAAGAAATAGCTCAAGGGTCACACGCATCCATGTCATTCTTACTCAAAGGTCAGGGTACTAAAGAGGAGATAATGGAATGGTTAGAAGGTGGTCAGACAAAGATTTGTTTAGTGGCTAACTCAGAGGATGAACTACTTGAATTGGATAGTAAAGCGAGAGAAATGGGTCTTATATCTAATATCATAACAGATGCTGGTAGAACAGAGTTTAATGGAGTACCAACAAAAACATGTTTGGCAATAGGTCCTAACAAACGTGAAGATATTGATGACATAACAGGACATTTAAAACTATATTAATGAAAAGATTTATGACAATATTAATGTTTTTGATGTGTTTCACATCTCAAGCACAATTAATCCAAAAAGACACAACACCATTTGATACATCAACATATCAAAGACAATATGGGTATAATACGGAATATGATTATTTAAAAGATTCTTATGAATACCAAAAGAATCAACTAATATGGCATTTAGTGGGTGGTACTGTTTTTGGTTTGGGTAATGTAATGTCTTATTATCGACATGGTAATACTGACTATCTTTTAATCGGTGGTGGAATGTCATTAACGTTTAATTTATACACAGTAACTAAGTTAATACAAACTAAACGTAAGATTAAAGAATTAGAACGATGAATGGGTTAGATTGGATATCAGATATTAATGAACCTGAAGTTTTAGGTGAAGAGGATGTATTTGATATGCATTTATTCTGTAAAATTAAGTATATTCACCACAGATTACCATCAGGTGAGTACACACACATCAAAGTAGGTGGTAGGAAATTCTTTATGGGGTGTGACTCCGTGAGTACAACAGGAAACTTTAACGTGAGGATGAGTAAGTTGAGGGACACTTCAACATCATCCCCAATAACAATTAAACTATGGTAGAATTCGAATGGGCAATAGAGACACCTCTTCCAACATTACACGTTGGTGCTAAATTTATTATCAATGAGGATAGTTTTGGTGAGAATACGGAGAATCATTTCAAACCACATGAACACATTATATTTGTAGTTGATAGTTTTGGTATTGGTTGTATATCTAGTGAGTTTAGTGGTGATAATATAGGTAAAGAGGTTATTAACTTCGAGATTCTAGAAAATACCCAAGACTTTATAGGTCAATATAAAGTGGGTTATTTCGGAGAAATACAAATAGATAGAGCACAAGAATTAATAGACCAAGGTTGGTGGAATAGAATATATGAAGAAGACATTTAAAGATTTGATATTTGAACCTCATGGCCTATCCAAGGATTATCCTAGTAGTATGCCTGATACTTTAGGTTTTCGTAATATGGTACAAGCCACCATGGAGTTCGATAACGGTAACACAATATCTGTGGTAGGTGGCGGTCCTGTTTATGGTGATGGGATAAATACATTTGAGGTTATGGACCACGAAGGTGAAGTACACGGATATTTAAGTAAACACGAAGTGACTGAAATAATACTTAAAGCCCAAGACGTAATGTGGATGGGTAAAATTAAAAAACTTAAATTATGAGTAAAATGGAAATGGGTGGTAATGCTTTGTTTAGAAGATGGGGTAATTACCTAACAAAGGTTGGGTCTAAGTACCTTAAAAGAGGTAACAAACTAATCGTAACTAACCCAATGTGTAAACTACACAGTCCTTATTTACTAGTGATAAACTTCACAGTGAATAACACTGACAAATACACACTAACTTTACAAGGAAATTATAAAGATGTTTATAAAGAAAAGGGTAACGAAGAGGACCCAATTACTGTAGACGAGATGTTCATATTGATTAGAGATAAACAGAACATGTGGTACTTAAAAGAATAACAATGGAAGATTTATATACATACGGTGGATTAATGTTATATTTTATATTTATATTATTAATACGTAAAAGAAGAACACGATAATATGACGAAATGGGTGGGTAACGATATTTATAGTTATGAACATTAAACAAATCATAAAGGAAGAAATGGATTCATTCGATTGGGTGGATAAGGTTGAGGTTCCTGGTGATGAGCTGAAATATAATCATGCCACAGTAGGTATGAAAGTTAAACTTGGTCCTAAACATAAGGGGGAGTTTAATGAGTTTAACCCTAAAGATACTATTGGTACAGTTGTGGATGTGTTTGACACACCACCTGTTGATTATACAGAGTTTGTACAACATTACCCAAACATACAAGTACAATGGCCTAATGGTAAGAAACAATATTACTATGATGAAGAGGTTGTTATTGTTGGGTTGAGTGAGAGTTTCGATTGGGTTGAAGACGTACCACCAAAGTTAACCGTTGACCAATTAAAGAAGGGTGACATCTATATCTATAATCACCCAACAGGTGCACAATTCAGACTAAAGTATAATCACGCACCAGGAATAACCAATGAATGGGGTACAACAACTACTTATGCTTTTGATTGGATGAAGAATGGTGAGAGAATAAATTTTAACCCTAAAGATATCCAAAGACATATAGACACAGGTAAGTTAGTAAAGGAATCAAACGATTTTGATTGGGCTGAAGATACTCACGAGTATGAACATTACCACAAACTAGAGATAGTTGTCTATGAAGATGATGAAGGTACAGGAATGGTTAGTCTAGATTCATATCACAATGGACAATATGATTATCTATTTGAAGGTACTCCATCAATCATAATGACATTCACATTACTATTACCAAAGGATGAAGGTAAGACTAGATGGGATGAGATAGAGGAATTCCAAAGAAAGATATATAACGATGTATTAGGTAGTGATGACCCAAGGTCTTTCAGTGGTGACTATGTATGGGATGGTACACAATTCAATAAGTTATGAGAACAATAATATTCTATAGTTATCACTTACTCTTTGTGATACCAATTTACCTAATAAGTAAAATATTTAACCCCAAATAGGGGTTTTTTTATGCCTTTTTTCTTATATTTGTGTTATGGCGACAGTATATAAAATAGAAGTAGAGGCAGTTAGTCATTGGATTAACTTTAAACCGAGTGATATAGAGGAACGTATTAAGAAAGCTATCGAGAAAGAATTTGGTGGTGATGGTAGTACGGATTATCCTGAATTTCATAATGAATTCGGAGTAACTGAAATAGAAGCTAAGAGAACAGCATGAGTAAGAAAGAAGATAAAATGAAACGTATAGTTCCCTTGTACATCGAGTCCTTGGGAACAATTCACTGCAATGAACTTAGGTTTATCGTGGAGAAGTTCCTTGAACAGAACCCTGAGTACAAACCAAAGGAAAGGGATAATAAAGCAATGGTTGATTGGATTAATGGACGTGATGTGTGGGAGAAATGTACAACTAACATCCAAATCCTAACTTTTGATAAGGAACCAATAGAGACTAACAACTCACTACACATATATGAGGAGAAGTATTTGATTGATGGTGAGACATATAGATTACTATACCAAATAGGTAGTGATGCACCACCAACAGTAGAGAAGTTAAAGAAGAAGAGTAAGAAGTTCAATCAAATGCCTAAAGATGAAGAAAAATAGATGTAAATATATGAACCGTGGACTCCCCAAAAAGGTGAAGGAAAATGAATTCACATGGATGGTAGAACAATCTAAATATATTGATAAACATCTTAAGAAGATACATAATGGTCTTCGTAATAATACTTTAGAAGAGTTAATTCATCATAATGATGATAGTATCAATAAAAGGTATCGACAATTATATAATTTTTCAGTACATTACATGTCCCCCTCTCGGAGACCTGATACAGATGATGAATATCGGATAACCAATCTTAATAAAAACATACATAATAGTAAGGTTAAGCATAACATACTAATGATAATGTACGATGAACAATATAACAACCTACCATGGTTCAAGAGAATGTTTAAAAAAAGAATTAAAAGTGACTATTATGGGTTATAGTGTTGGAGATAAAGTACTGTTTAAGAATCCAAGGAACCCAACACATTGGGCAACAGGTAGGGTTGGTACGATTGTATCAATCACAGAGAGAAGTGGTAGACCTAGATACGATGTTAGGTGTACTATAGAGATGGAAGACGGTAGATTGAAACCCATTAGATTCTCAACCTCATACCTTAGACCCAATGATAACTACGAGATAGTTGGTCACTCTTTGGTTGTTAAGAAACCAATAATGGGATGGATAAACAAAGGGTGTAATTTAAAATTTAGTAGTAGAGATTATATAAGTAAAATTAGTAAATAAATGGAGATAACAATTGGTGTATTAGGGTCGGTAACAGGGGTATTATGTATATTCCTGATTTGGTATTTAATTAGGTATAGTAACCTAAAGTGGAAACTCAGAGATACCGAAGAGAACTACCGAGACTCCCAAAGAAATAGAGACTATTGGAGACGAAGATTTAATGAGTTACAATCTAACATTGAGACTGATAAGGAAGTGTTTCTTAGACAGTTTGAGACACAGATAGAGGTTGGTGATAGGTTTACTGTACCCGATAGTGGTAGTTGGAAGGATGAGTTTAGGAACACAACACAAAGAATAATAGATATTGATTTTGATAAGGGGGAGTTCACAAGTGTATGTGCTATAACAGGACGAGGACCGACAGGACATGACAGATGGTTAAATAAATTCACACAAGTCAAAGATTTTACATGGGTGAACAATAAATCACGATTAAAACACAAATTCATATAAATGAATTGTGAAATTTTTAACAGAAACTATTGTTCAATTAAAATAAATTATTTAACGTTGTGTTATAATTAAAAACTAAAAAAAAAACAACATGGAAATAGAAAAACAAACCGAATCTCAAGTAGATAGACTAAATAAATTATTAGAAGATAACTCGACAGAAGTTACTTATTACGATACAATAGACCCTGATGGAGAAGTAAGAGTTGTAGGTCATAGAATGACAACATACACACCTGAAATGGCGAAATATATTTTAGAAAATTTCAATAAAACTAACAGACCAATAAAACAAGGTAATGTTGACCACATCACAAATGAAATGAATCGTGGTAATTGGATGTTTAATGGTGAAGTTTCTTGTTATGATGAAAATGGTAACTTAATAAACTCACAACATAGATTTTGTGGTATCGTTAAAAGTGGTAGAGTTACCATAATCCCAACATGGACCAATCTACACCCCGACTCTTATAAAACAATGGATTCAGGACAAACAAGAACATCAGCTGATATACTATCAATAGATAATGTTGAGAACCCAGGTAAGTCTTCAGGTGTGACTAAGTTTGTGAATGAAGTGGTACATAACAGTTTCAATAATTCAAATAAAGGTAGAAAACACACTTTAAGTAATACAGATGTTCTTAATTATTACAATGTGTTAGGTAGTGATAAAATTCAAGAATCTATTGAGTTTTACGAAAACACAAAACCTAAAGGAGCTAGTCCACTTGGCTTACCAGCAAAAGTTGTTAGTGGATTTCATTACGTATTAACAACAATAGACTCAGAGAACGGTCAAAAGTTTATGGAAAAACTTATGACAGGTACTGGTATTACTGAGGGTTGTCCAATAAAACTATTAAGAGATAAACTTACAACTTCCAAAATATCAACATCAAACAGTAAGAAATTAAATTACCAAGATAAAATTAACTATATCATCTATACATGGACTAAGTTCATTAATAGAGGTGACACTAATGTTAAATTATTACGTTTACCTAAAAATTGGACGATTGAGTTGGACTTTAACTCTATCCCAAAAAGATAATGATGATAAGATATGTCTTGGAAGGTAAAGAGTATAAGTTTTCTTATGAAGAGTTTAAAAACTATTATCATAAATACTGTTCTTATACCGATGAACAATTTATAAAACAATTAACACACGCGTTACACTTATCGTCTATAATATGTTTCTTTAAAGAAACTTCATGTCATGATACTTTGGGAGATAGTGGGCTGATACATAGATTGACACATTTGTTAATTATTAGGGAACAATTTGAAAAAGATGGTATAGATATGTTATCAATTGAGGAGACAGCTGAACATGTTAAAGAAGTAAGAGAACAATTTAAAGTTGTTTGTGAATTAAAATGAAAACAAAAGAAGATGACTAGAATTAATTTGTGGAATACCACCAGCTGAACTAACAGATAAACATATGATGGACGACTTTGATTGGGTAAAGAAAGTAGAAGTATTGGAGAAACCGTGGGTGTTACTATTCAATAAAGACATGGGCATAAAACAAAACTATAATGGTGTTGTACATGATTGGTTATATAAGAATGGGTACAAGAGACATGGTGGTAAACGTACTATAGATAAATCAATCAAAGTCGGGATGAGAATGGGTATAGATGATAAGAACTTTTCCTCATTAAGTAATTTCATAGGTGTAGACCATCCTGAAACATTCAAGGAACATAACATATACTTTTGGGAAGACATAAGGGATGGGAATGTCGAAGTGTGGACACCCAATCTACAGAAGAAAGTGTGGGAATATTGTAATCCACCTGAAGTGTATTACACATTTGATTATGACCACAAACTAAAAAAGAAATAGATATGAATGAAGAATACACAGAAACAATCGTAAAGGAAGAAGACTATTGGACTTGTGATAGATGTCACATCAATAATCTAGGTGAAAGAATGTGTCCATGTCCAAGAGGTGGATGTGAAGCAGAACCTAAAGGAGTAATAGTAACAACAGTAAGACTACCAAGTGAGTAAATACGGATGGAGAATAGGAGACAGAGTAAGGTTCACACCAACAAATGGTTGGGAGTGTGGTTATGACTATACCGTAGAAGAAATCGATGTAAATGGACATATATGGGGTAGTGATTTACCTCAACCATACTATGAGTCAGGTGGTACACAACAAAAGAATTGGCATAACCCACGACCACACTTCACTATGTTACTAGAACGAAGTCCATTGAACAAACACAAAATTACTAAACATAAAATGGTATGATGAAAAAGAAGATAGTACAACACAAACTGTTATCCCAAATGGAGGGGTACAATGATGAAATGAAACCCGAACCATTAGTGAATATGGCTAAATTGAAAGCTATATCCATCATACTATTAATCATACTAGGTTCAACCTTTGGTGTATACTACATGGGAGAATGGAATATGATTGATATAGATATATCACACAAAGCTGATAGTAATGGTAATCTTAATATGGGTCACACATGGGTATTAGGTTTCCTTAATACATTAATAGGTTTGGTGGGTTTATGTGTAGCCTCAGCGATATGTGTTGGTCTCTACACATTATACCAAAACCTAGTAAAGAAGTTTAACTAATGAACGAATTCGATTGGACAACAGACATAGAAGAAGGTGTGTATGAGGGACTGAAGTTCACCATACCTACTAATACCACACTAAAGAATTCAGTAGTGGAAGTCTATGATGTACACCTACCAACGAAGACAGTAACAATCAGTACAGTACCAATGGGTGAACACAAACTATCAATCAATTCAGCCAATAAATTCTTAAAAGATGGGGTATGGAAGGTAATATAAAACCAGTTAGTAATCCTTGGAATAGGCCATTCAAAGTAGGTGATACAATCAAACGTCCTAATGGAAAGGAACTGTATCAGATATCAAGTTATGGGACACACATCCCGAAAACCTATTTGGAGTATGATTAAAGATTGGAGAAAACTAAACACATTACAAAAGACCTTACATATAATGGCACTATTATTAGCCGTCGGATGTTTTTTATATAAGATGGTAATGTGGAACGGGATATGATAATCATTGCCATGTAATATATAATTCCTATATTGTACCCATGGAGAAAACATATATAAAATTAGAATCGGTAGGCTGTGTAATTGATAAAGAAACACTCAATACATATCCTATGAATACACAAGGAAACCCTATAGTAACAGAGAACGAAAAGTTCCACTTAACTGAGATAGATGATGAATGGTTTAATAAACTAAATGACATCGATTTCTCTACAGTATCAGAACTATTAAACACATTAGTGTAATGGATTTAGAATGGATGGATGACATAGAAACGGGGATATCACAAAGCTTCAGACTTATAGTACCAAGGAGTACAAATAAGGGTGACATAAATAAGATATCCGATATAATACTCAGTGACTTCCTTAAATCCACTAGACGATGGAACCAATTATCACAACATATAACTGACGCGTCCAATGCCTATTCAGAGAACGATGGAATCATTCTATATCTAGAGAGACGTACAGATGGAACGTGGACAATGGAATGGGGTAGGAATAGAGAACCCGTACAAGAAGAGATAGATGAATCAACACATCTAGAATGGTTATGGAACTATAGAGAACAAACGTTTAAGGACACATATACAGTAGAACAATTTATAGAGAGAACGTAATGGATTTAGAATGGATATTAGATACACCAGCCGACGAATATGAAGTAGGGGAAGAACTCTACTTTCGTACAAGCACGTGGTCGTATGTAACAGGTCTATTCGTAAGACAAATGGGTGAATACACAGTAGTTAAATGTACCGAAGTCATGTGGGGTTCTGAAGTATGGGTAGGCACTGAGATGTATGTTAAGAAGGAAGATTTATGTGAGAAGATAAATGTAGAGTCCTTATTCATTAGGTACGATACTTACTCATTAGACTACGACTTCACAGCAGAGGAACTACTCGAAGAAGATGACAATGACATAGAGAACCCACCAACAATTGGTACAGTCGTTACCATAGGTGAAGGAACATATACAATAGGGAAATATACTAACAGACCAAGAGATGGTCCAACTATCACTACAGTAAAAGAATAGAAGTATAACCCCGAACAAACACATGAAGAAACATAAGATGATATGATAAAAGAAACACATAACGGATATAATGTTATATGGACATCAGGTGACCTAAGCACAATGATAGGCAACAGACATTTCAATAAGGATTTATATGAATCACACCTATGGTTTCATAATAAGAATGTACAGAAGAATCATACCAATCTAAACAACAATAACGTTGTAACACTTAAGTATAAACATAACCCAAGACCTATCATATCCCCTGAGTATATTACAGAGAAGAAATGGTCTACTAGACAGATGAAAGGACACTATTGGTTAGGTGGAATTCTAGGATTTATAATAGGGTCTATGATTACATTATATATACTAGAATATAACAACTTACTAAACTTATAAACAATGAAGAAACTACTAACAATTATAACACTATTATGGTTCCCAATGATGTTACTAATGACATCATGCCAAGAGTCAGAAACAACGGGAGAAGCAGACATGATTTCAAAGAAATTTGAACACGAAGGACATCACTATATATTCTTCTATACCACCACAACAACCCACGCTGGTGGAGTAACTCTAGACCCCGATTATATGTTCCAAGGAGACACTATTACATATGAGGGAAACAAGTATATAAAGGTAAAGTAAATGAATGAATTCGATTGGATAAAGGAAGAGATAAATGTATCAAGAATAACCCAATGGACTGAACATCATCTAAGGGAATATCTTAACCAACATACAATGAAAATAGATGTGTATGTACCCTATGAATATGGGGATGATTATCATGCAGGAACATTCAAATTATATAGGTCAAGCAAGAGACGATATACAGTAGAAAGAAACGTTATAGTAGAGGATTATGTTGATGGTTGGAGAAGACGTGTATCTAAAGATAAAAGACATTATAAGATTGACCAAGTGGTTAGATTTCTTAATAGTAAAGTATGGGTAGTAAGATGAGTTATTGTGATGAGTACATCAGAAGATATAAGAGACATGGACAATGAATTCAAATGGGTATCAGAACATATACGAACGGAAGAAGAAAGGGAAGGATGGATATGTTTCTTCAAAAACAAATTCAATGGAATACATCCCGATGAAGCTGAATGGTTTAATCTAAATAACCTAAAGGAAACACTATCACTAAGAAGGGATATGATTCTATGGTTCGGAAAACCATATGAGGCACGTAACTTAGTACCAATGTCAATACACCCACAATTAGTATTCAGGAACGACCTAAGAATTGTTACATTCGAGGAGTACATGAATTATGTAAATATATGGAAATGAACGAATTCGAATGGATGGAGGATGTTGAAGCTATACATGGGACATATAGGAATACAAAGTACCTAACTACCTATACAGTTATAGAGGTTATAAACAATAAGAAACATGGAACATGCCTAAGAACAATAGTATCCAAATGGAACAACGACACATATGTTAAATGGTACAGATATGATACATTCCTAGACATGATTAATAAAGGAGAAATATATGAGGATAATAAATAAAATGGTATGAATTATAACACAACACTAAACACAGCCTATAACCTCTTATCTGATGACAAGAGGAAAAATATAGGTATGTATATTATTGTATCATTATCCACGGGCCTAAGGGTATCTGAGACCCTAACCATTACATGGGAACAACTAAGAAGGAACAATGTTATTATTAATACAAAGAAGGTATGGTTTAATAATAATGTTATAAGGGCACTAAACATGATAGATGGTCATACAAAGAACGGTCCTATCTTTATTAGTCAGAAGAAAACCGTATATAGCAGGGAACATATTAATAGGGTATTAAAGGACGTATACCCCAACGATAATGTAACAACCCACACCCTAAGGAAACTGTTCGGATTACGGTATATGGAACTGTCTAAGGATAAGGACTCAGCTATCACACATCTCTCTAATCATCTAGGACATAATAGTATTAATATAACCAAAACATACCTAGGGTTAGAAGATAATATTATGGATGAATATGATGTGTATCGTGTGGTAGATAATGACGAATATACTTGTTTCACGAATTACAGTCACCCTATAGAGGAAATAAACAAATACAGGGATATAATACCAAGTCTAACCAAGGGAATATATTATCTATACGATAAGAATAAGACTATTGTGTATATAGGGAAAAGTATCAAGTGTATAAGACAAAGAATCAATACACACTATGAACAAACACCCAACAAATATCTAACGAATAAGGATAGGGAAACATTATTAGATAGGAGAGAAACGTATAAGTATTTTTCTTATTTACCTATAGAAGAAATAGATAAGATAGATGGTATGGAAGTTGAATGTATTAGGGAACATAGACCTGTATATAATAAGGAGTTTCTATATGCCATTTAATATATAATTACTACTTTTACAACCATGGGAAGAAGAGTACAATATATAGTGAAAGCTGGTGATGTCTATGACAATTACACAGTGATAAAAGAACTACCTAGAAAGGTAATGGGTATACAGAAATATAGGATGGTTGAGTGTCGTTGTGTATGTAATAATATCCGTGAGGTAAGACTCAGTGTTCTAAAGAGTTTCGTAGTAAAAGGGTGTGGTTGTATGAGGGGTAATCCTTCCCCTACAATTGCCCTTAAGACATAAGGCAATAGAACTCTTTCTATAGGTAAATGGGGGTGAAAATAACTATATAGTCCCTGTACGCTAACTTATACTTGCCCAGACGCTAAATATACGAAAGTGTGGAATGGGGATATTAACCTAGAAAACAAAACGTTCTTTAGGCAATTTATTGACTGCTGTGTCATAAAGTGGGAGATTGTGGAGTAAAGTGTCATTGCCGGGAACTGAGCCGTCTCCTAACGCAATACGAAATTTCTGGCAATTAGACAACGCTTTTCCCGTAAAAAGTTATCAACATGACGGATTGTCAGTCAATAGAAACTGCCTCATAACTTATCAACAGCTTTATCAACACTGACAAGATGTCACCCCATTGCCATGTCAAATATTATTCGTACCTTTATGATGATGCTCTGTGCTTAAAAACCCCACCATGACAATCTGTCATAGGGAATAAAACCATACGGTTTTCATATACAAAGTCAGAGGAAATAATTACATTATAGAATGACTGACTTTATATTAGATGACGGGACAGTGGTGGACACAGGCCAACAATGGGAAATAGTATTATACACTGATACATTCATAGGGACAATTGATGCCCTATTCCCCAAGACAGAGAAGGTTATACTAGGGTTTAATTTAAACATACCAGCCACAATGACAACGGGGACTGATAGAAGAATGAATGGTAGTAGATGGGATATACATTGGTCCAGCTTTAAACAGGGGTATGAAGTAGGCACAATAAGAAGATATAAACTCGTTGAACCAACAAGGCGTTTACCACCCCATTCATTCACATGATATTTATATAATAAACAAACACTATGGCAATATTCAAGACAAAGGTTAGATGGTTCAAGAGGGAACCAAAGATAACACAATACGAGTGGACACACATATACATGAACTCATTAGATAAACCTGTACGCTGTGTTATTATAACGGACCAACCTAGTGGGGTTAGTGGGAGACCATTTACTGTATATAATGAGAACGGCGTAACAGTATATCTACTCAAAGGAGACCTAGAGACCATTGAACAATATAATCGTAGGATAAACGGTATGGATACAGAATAATATACTGAGAGTACAAGTATTAATACAAGGGGTAACAGAATATAATTTCGTTACCCTTTTGTTTTGCCATGTCATATGGTTTTTATATCTTTGTTATGGTGCTCTATTGTTTAACCTATAGGAAAATATAGGGCACTCACCCCGCTGGACCCCGATGACCTCTGCTGTCCCTGTTCAGTGCGTCCACCTAATTAAACAACCTATGGTAAAGATACGGATTATATTTAACATACACAATGTTGTGTGGAAGAAAAAAGACTATTCTGTACATGACCAATATTTATTGTTATACTTTATACAATGTTAGCAGACGTAGAAAACCACAAACAAATATCATTCAAAGGGATGACACAGGAAGAGAAGAAAACGTTCCTAGACTCTCTTGTGTCTAATGGCTATCATCATGACATCACCCTAGACATATTCGATATGGGTCTCCTAATAGACACAGAGACTAAGACAGTCATTAGAGTAATGAGTAAGACTCTAGACTATCAGCCAGGTGTTGGACCTATCGAAACAATCAGAGCACAAAGATTCCTATAAGTTATAACAATGATACCCACTATGTCAGACCCCTAAACAATAAGGCACCATAACAAAGATACACATAAAGAATTTAATGGCCAAATAATAACCCTGACAATATGTCGGGGTTCTTTATGCTTGGAAACAACAGAGCACCATAACAAAGATACGAAAGTCTGAGGACATGGCCAAATAAAACCCCTGACAATGTGACTGTCATAGTATAGGCTGACAAATGGTTGGGGTGTGTAAGAGTGTACGCTGACGACCTGACAATGTGACACAGGGATATAAATAAAAGTTATTAACAATTCGGGGTGACATTCTGACAGGTTTTAGCCTCCAGGGGGCTCCCCCCGCTGTGCGCGTATCCCCCCTCCCCAGGGCCCCCAGCTGTATGGCCATAAGGGGGCTCGGTTCTCACGTAGAAACATAGACCTAAAAAATAGCTAATTTCCGAAAAAATTACGGCAGAAAATTTTCACTAGAATTTTACCTACTACAGGAAATAATCACTGTACATATTCATAGGGTTATACCTCAAATTTACCTCTCCTGTATGGGGGTTTATAAATGGTTTTTTAAAGTTATGTTTCATGAGGTACATAGGTGGACTGAACGGTGGTATCTCAACAGCATCTCCACGGTCCAACATCTTAGGAAATTCCCCATAGTAAACTGATAAGGAAATACCCGTTTCTATATTACGGAATACATCATCTAGGCCTGACTCTTCAGGACAGAATTCATAGGTACTCCAATTACCATGGGTGTCATATATTTTATACTTTTTCCTCATATTGTTTTATCCATTAAAAAAAGTCGTCTATGCTAACGTAATTATATATTGATTCAGGGTAGTGGAATTCTTTACAATCCTTCAATGATGTTTCATCACACCAACCATATATTTTCATGTCTTCATCGAATAGGAAATATTTTAATTCCCCTGTACCTGTATTTCCTTCATCAGCCCATATTAACCAATCCACTAAGGACTTCTCTTTACCCAACATATGTCTAGGGTCAATGTTTCCTATTATGTCCCCAACGGTCTTTCCCCCTTCTGTAAAATAATATACAGTGTCAGGTTCAAAATACCTATACATGGGTGCTTCTACTATCCAATCGAATTCTTTCATATTCACTAAAATACGTAAAAAAATTCTGGCAGAAAAATTTTACAATTTAAAACGGTAGATACTCAGGTGTCTGAATAAAATCGTGTTTTGGTATACGATGTTGACACATTTGATTTATTAGAAAGGCATTCCCGTTTTCTATCTCGGATTTAATCCACCCTATTTCACACCATGTATCATCACTAAAGTATACGATGTCATTAAAACGGCTATCGAAATCGAAAGACTTTATTATCCATGAACCTTCGGGACCTTGTCCTGTGTTATCATCCTTGTGTTTTATTGAGTCCCCTATTTTCATATGTGGTGTCTTTGTAATCTTTTCTTTGGTGTTATTGTTTCAGCCTCTTTTAGTACACCTGTTAATAAACATAGTTGTACATGGTCATAATCTAGGCTGAATATTTCCCCGTCATTACATAGAAGTGCCACACTACGGTCATGTGGTCCATCTCTATATACATTACCAGTATAATCTATTGTGTAGATATCGATTATCTTATATTCGAATCCACATTCTACTCTTATTAATTTATCTCCTACTTCCATATTAAAAATCCATTACTGACCATCCTCGGTCATACATCTCTAGTTTTATTGATTCATTTGCCTCTTGTGATAGGTGTACAAAGATTATTTCCCTTTGTATTTTGAAATGGAACATTCTAATCATTTGGATTATTGATGTCCATTCTTTTGGAAGGGAATTAACTATGTCCATCTTCTCTGTAACATATCCGAATTCATCGTCTGTCCCTATTAACTGTGGAGTGGTCCATATCTTGGTTACCAGGCTACGAACCTCGTTAAAAATCTTGTCCGTTAAGATTGGGTTGTATTTCATGTCACCTTTTGACGCCTTTGAGGTATCAGCGTTCATTGAGTTAATATCTTCTGTCCAGTCGAATTCGTTCATATGAATTTGTGTTTAAATTTTACTCTATCTACAAATTGGTAGTCCCCTAAAATAGTGATACTACCGTTCTCTAGATTTCTTTTTAATTTACTTACACGAATGTAACCTCTGTCACGTCCCTCTCTGTTAAGGTAGTTGAATTCTACTTTAGAATTGGGGTGCATGTCTTTTTTAACATACGTCACCTCAGCGAAGTACGTCTTCCGTACACCATGACTAGGGTAAAACATTTGTAATAAATCACCTACCTTTACCATTCGTATAGTTTTGGTGTCCTGTATGGACATTTTTTTGTTGTTGTCTTAATTGGTATGTTTCTTAACGTTGGGTTAAACTTATGAGACCTCATTGTTGTTATAGGTTTGTAGTCATCCGTGCCCACCATTTTAATATGTCCCGATTCTAGTATTGATATTATTTCATTTAACCCCATACAGGTTCTACCCCACCCTATATCTGAATCATCTTCCCATGATACAATAACCATCCATTCATCATTAATGTTTTCATATACCTCATCCACGTAGTAGTTAACACTCCCACCTATCATAGCAGTATATCTGAATATGTCACCTCGTTTTATCATATTATTTAAACCAGTTTTTTGTTATGTTTAAAATCGATTGATATCTAGATGGTTTATCTGATGTGAACGCATCATGTATATCTAAATTAGTTTTTGGTTTCACTTCAGTAAAACTTAGTGGTGATACTTTCTTTTTTACCAAGGTGTCGATTTTGACCACAGCTAATGGGGATACCGAATTTCTACTACCACTTCTAGTGTTATCTAATTCGGGTCCACTAATCCATAGTCTATTCTCATTCATCCTTGGGTCGTATCCACCGTGTTTAACAAATGGTGAATCTACGAAAGTATCTATTGTGAATATTATATCCCTTGCTGGTCTTGTTCTAGTTACGGTTCTGCCATCCCCATAATCATATTCGTGTGTGGATTCTGCACGTTTGTAATGTACCGTATCACCTATCTTTAATTCCCTACTATTCTTATCATATACTTTCATAAAACAAATATAGTAAAAAATGTGGAATAAAAAAAAATTGCGTTTAACCGTTTCGGTTTCCCTTACGTCTTTTTACGATATTTATTACTATGAAAGATAAAATTCGTAAAATACTTAAGGAAAATTTCGATTGGGCTGAAGAGTGGGTTGGTGACCTCCCTACCATTGGTGATGAGTATTACTACGATTATGGTATGGGTGAACCTGTATTAATTAGTGTAGTCGGTCTCCCATCTAACAATGTTAGGTGGAAAGTTTTAGATGACGATTTTATACAACACCACACTGAAATGTTTTATGATGAAGGGTATGGTTGGGACCCATTTGATAGTACGTCTGTCGAAGGTTTTATGGAAGTAGCTAAGAAGGTTGATAACCTAAATGAATCCGAGTTTGATTGGGTTAAAGGTGTTGAACCATTTAACTTAAGTAATTGTAATTGGGTTATTGAAACCACTAATGGTGATGAATGGGCTGAGGTTGAACAATTCATGTTTGATAATGGTTGGAGATGGGGTGATGCTGAAGATGGTGAACAAATCCACTCTAATTATGAAGAACAATACCATTTCTTTTTCCCTGACGACCATGCTGAATGTGATAATGAAATGTTTGACGCTGGTAATGAGGGTTATTTCTATAATGGACGTAACGAATTACTTGAAGTATTTCAAGACAATACATTTTATAAATGGTCGGACATTAGAAGTTTCTATATAAATGAATCCAATAATTTTGATTGGGCTAAAGAAACACCTATTAACCCAATTACGGTTGGTGAGAAATTTAAAACACTAAATGGTAATATTTTAACCATTAATAATATTGTTGATAACACAAATGCCCCAAATACTGGTTCATATTGGGCCGTTAAGATGGTTCATTGGTTTGGTACTGATATTAATGATGGTGAAAGAATTATCGGTTCTGATAGATACGAAGATGTTAAAAAACGTTTTGATGATGGTACATGGGTACATATAAATGAACAAATTAACGAATCTGAATTAGATTGGGCTAAAGAATATAGTGACGCTGTTGATTACAATAAACTACAAGTGGGTAACATATATGAGATTGGTGATGATGGGGATTTCTATAACACTATTGTAGAAATTGATGGTAACAATGTACTCTACTCAACTTTAGCGTATAACGAACTTACACATCACCGTATGCATGTACACCCTATAGAACAACTAATTAAGAATGGTTGGTGGACCTTGGTTGATGAAATTCCTGAACATATGGAATTAACTGAATCTAAAGAAGACACTTTTGTGTTATATGAGAATGATTTGGGTTGGATGGATTCAGCACCATCTTATGATATCAATGTGGGTGATAAGTACTCAATCCCATCTATGGGTAAGAAAGATGTTAGGGTTAGGGTTGATGAACCTCGTGGGGCTGGTAAATTCAAATTAACTTTAATAGGTGGTGAATACGGTGAAGGTACAGGAAGTACATTCATGTCCAAAAAAGATATTAGGGATAAATTACAACGTGGTTTTTGGATTAGAGAATCTATTAATGAAGATTTTGATTGGGTTGGTAAGGTTGAACCAATTGTGAAAAATATACAAGGATTATCCTACGCTAGAAAGCCAAAGAACCTTGATATATACAACTCAAAGATAAGAGGTGGTTCACATCTAAAAGTACTTGAAGATGATGGTAAGTACGTAAAGTTTCAGATATGTTGTGAAAATGGTAAATACCGTGATAGAGTATATTATGGACGTTCTTCTGAAATTCGTGGACGTATGACTGGTAGTATAAATGAGTCTGAGTTTGATTGGACTGAAGATATTGGGGTTGACCAATTACATGTCGGTAACTATATGTTTATTGATGGCTCTAGTAATGAAAATGATACACATGGTGAATGGGAAGAAGGTCAGTATATTATATTAAAAATTACAAGTGTTGATGAAGATACGGTTTGTTATTTCACCAGTAAGACCAACATTGAAGGTGAGGATGACACAGATATTGACTGTACGGATATTAAGAACGCTAGACATTTAATTGACACAGGGTATTGGAGGTCATATAATGAAAAAACAGGTCTTTTTGAATCTGAATTCAGTTGGGTTGATAATGTTGACTCAATGAGACTATTAGACGTTTCCAATTTAGAAGATGATAAATATTATGTTTTCCACGGGAAACAAGATGTAGATGACCCACAAAGACCAGGTAGTCCACCACCTGATTGGGTTCACGACTATGCTGGACAAGTCATCCAAGTAGTATTTAACGATAAACGTTCTCGTAAGATTACATTCATACCACATGGGGAAATAAAAAGAATTAGATGGAAAGAAAAAACTGAATCGGTTACATTAGATTATATGGCACAAATGTTTGTCTATGGTGAGTTTTCTGAATTACAAGGGATTAATGAATCTGAATTTGATTGGGTTGATAAAACACCATCAGCTAAGACAATCCCACAATGGAGTGGTGGACATGATGGCACCGAACCTGGTTATGGTGATAAAGTTTTCATCTATACAGATGATAATGGTAAAGAACACTCTGTAAAGGTTAGTGGTACAGTTTATAAACGCCGTTCACCTAAATACGGTGGTGGTTATTCTATTCATGATGGTAGTGTGAGTTTCTATGACTCATCAATAACTGATGAGGAAATAACAAACATGAATAACGACCCTGAATACCCTGACCCTTTTGATGGTAAGTTTGAAATCGAAATCGATAGAAGTGAATATAACGAGTACGTTAGGAATGGTAGGTTAAAAATTCAAGTGTGGGATAATTTCTACCCAGTGAACGAATCAGATTTTGATTGGGCTAAAGAAACACCTGAAGGTTATGATGTACATGAAAAGAAAAGAGCTGTTGATTTTGGACCTGTTTTAGAGAAAGTATTTGATGGTACAAGATTTAGGATTACATTAAGTGACCCACTTATTGGTATTGAAGACGACACAGGACTTTATTTAGATTGGGACTTTGATGAACGTCTAACCATAAACGATATAATAAACCAATTTAGACAAGAAGTTAATATCTCACAAGATGATGAACTCAGAGAAGAGTATCGTGAGGTCTATATGTTACTATTAAATTATTTCACATAAAATAATCACCACCCTTATGGTTGAAGTGGTGTCTAGGTTTTTCCCTCTTCGGAACAATCGGTTCTTTAGGTTCTTCAAATATTTCAGGTTCAATGTGGGGATTGTCGTTTAAGAAATTAGCTAAAGCTTCTTCTCTTCTATTCTCTAACAGTTCTTCATATACCTCTCGTGTCTGTTCATTAAATTTCTTTATTCTCCTACGTGTGTAAATGGCATACAAAAAAACACACACTAGTAATGTGAATTGTATAATCAGTGTTAATATATTTAAGAAAGCCTCCAACGTTCTATTTTTTGTTTTATCTCCATCGGTTTCTTTGGGATGTGTGTTATGTTCTCTCTTTGTATAGCATATTCTAAATGTTGTAGATATAACCATGTATCGGTATTTCCATCTATGATATCTTCTAAGACCACAATACCCCTATCAGGACCACTAACAGGTTTGATGTTATGTACTCGGTAGTAACTAGCATTCCTTTGGTCCAAACCCAAGTCTTTTTCAACTTGAGTGTGTTCATAAGTCCATACTATACCATCACCAATATTAATCATCCGAATAAGTCTATATGGGTAAATATAATAATTTATTTTGTATTTAACAAAGTGTGGATTGACATATATTTATTGTTATGAAGGAAACCATTCGTAAAATACTATCGGAGGACTTGGATTGGACTAACGAGATTAAATCAGATTTACCTGATAGTCGTATCTTAGGTCGAAAAATTCCTGTTACGATTAGTTTACGTGAATACTTAATAACACAATATAGTTACGATTTTGTTGATGTAGTTTTTGAGGATGGTAGAGTTATTGAATTAACTATGGAAGGGGATAGTGACGTTAAATATCAACCCTATAATAATCTTTGGGAATTGGTTGAAGACCAAGGTATAGCTAACCCTTGGGAAGAAATTGGTCCCCCGAATGAGTTTAATCAATCAGTCCTTGAAACATATCTTGGGGAGTATAATATGGTGGAAGTTAGACCTGAAGTTGCTGAGGTAATTAAGAAGGCTATACCGTTAGATATTAAAGGAATTTACACAGGTAGTTTATAATGAGTTTAAGAAGAATCATAGAACAAGTTGTTGATAAACAAGAATGGGGGTTAGAATTACCTAACCAAGTTAAGTTGGGTGATGAAACACTTGAGTTAACCGATAGAGGGGTTTACCAAGGTGATAGTACTGAGGTAGAGTATAAAGTTGAAGATGATAAGGTTTTAACATCTGACGGTGAAGAATTGGTACCAATAGAAGAATCTGAATTTGAATGGACTAATGACATTGTTGATTCTAATGAGTTGGCTATGATGAATTCATTTAGTATATATGTACCGAATGGGTTTAATCAAATGGATAAACTATCTAATATTCTCATAGACCATTTCCCTGAAAATGGTGGTGGTTTAACCGATGGTGATTGGCCGACAACTAGTGATTTAATGTCTATCACAAATAATGGAACAGAACCAATATGGATTGAGGTTGATAAGGAAATCGTTCCTGATAATACATGGTCTAAAACTTGGAAACCCATGCCAGGTAGGGAGACAATCCCTGGTAGTGTGAATAATAGTGGTAAACCAAACACAAAGGTTTTACAAGCTAGTGATGTTGTGTCTAATTTTAGTCCATTAAATGAATCGGATGATTTTGATTGGACTGATGACGTACCAACGGAGATAACCAAAGAATCTGATATCGAGTTCTTCTTAGAGAAGGATATGTATAATATCGATTTGGACACAGGTAAACCTGTTGCTAATGATGAAGGTGTTGTTGTTGATTTATTATATTGGATTGAACGTAATGGTGATGAACCTGAAGCTTATAACGTTTGTTGGAGTGAGTATATGGGTAATGATGAACAAAAAGTTTGTACAAGATTTAGGTCTTCTACTATTGTTAATATGTTTAACCAAGGGGAGTTCATATTTATAGAATAATGAGAGATATGATTAAGAAAATATTAAATGAAGGTGAGTTTGATTGGGTATCGAACTCAGAAGGTAGTGAATTTAACAATTACATGTCTCAATGGTTAGGTGATTGGTTAGGTTCCGACTCAATAAGTGAATTAGAACCTTTCATAGCTGAACTACCAACAAACGTACAAAAAGATTTTATTCATACATTAGCTGATATGATTGAGAATGTTTACGATAGTGGTGAAGAAAATGGTCGTGAGGATGGTTACAGTGATGGTCATTCAGATGGTCATGATGAAGGGTACGATGAAGGTCGTGAATCGGGTTATGAAGATGGTTATGATGAAGGACACGACAATGGTGTTAGTGAAGGTAAACGTGAGGCTGAGGACGAATGTGAAGATAAATGGCAAGACGGTTATGACACAGGTCATAATGATGGTCATTCAGAAGGTTATCAAGAAGGTTATGAGGAGGCCCAAGAAGAGTGTGATTAAAATTTAAATTATGAAAAACATTAGAAAAATATTAAAAGAAGAGGTTGAAAACTATATGTTTTTTCAAAACCTAAAAACAATCAGAACACATGTTGATATGTTATTATCTAAATCCCCAGAAGAGTTGGATAAAATTCTTAAACAACATGATTGGGCTTCGGAACACATGTCAACGGCTAAAGATGATATAGAAGAAGTTTGTAATTTCTTCACTAATGGTTATGTTAGTGAGTCAGAAAAAAAAGATAAAACAATAAAGTGTTCTGGTTGTGATTGGTCATGGAAAGAATCAGAATCAGACCCCGAAGATTTATATGTGTGTCATGAATGTGGTAAAGACAACACACCAAAAATGGATGAAACTAAAGGTCCATGTTGGAAAGGTTACGAACAAATTGGTATGAAAAAGAAAAATGGTAAAGAAGTACCAAATTGTGTACCAATTAAAGAAGGTGAACCTGAAATGATTGAAGAAGCTGAATATCAAGGTAGAACCGTTGAACTTAATAAACCAACACAAGGTGATGTTAAGAAATTTAAAGTATACGTAAAAAATGATAAAGGTAATGTCGTTAAAGTTAACTTCGGTCAAAAAGGTATGGTGATTAAAAAAGATAACCCTGAAAGAAGAAAATCATTTAGAGCTAGACATAATTGTGACAATCCAGGTCCTAAGTGGAAAGCTAGGTATTGGTCTTGTAAAAAATGGTAATTAGAATTTAAATTTCGAAAACATCTTTACTGGTTTACCAACATGTTTAATTCTCCAAGTCTTCTTAGCAAAACATTCCACAATATTTTTATATTCCCATCGATGTCTTTCAGGTTCACCATTTTCATCAGTCCAAGATAACCAATGACAATACACACCATTATGACTAATGGAATGAGGACCAATAGTGACATGGAACCCAGTTTTAGTAACAAACTCGATACCCCGTAAATCCATATTACCGTTCGGTAGTGTCTTTATTTTCATTTTTAATTTTATTATACGATTCAATATCCATTGCGACAGTCATTCCTCGATACTTACCGAATACATCTGTATCGAATTCTTCTGTTACTTTAAATTCTTTTGGGTCTATGTCAAACTCGTCATAGAACATTTCATTGGGTGTTCTTAATTTTACTATCATACTAAACTGTGTCTTTTTATACCATACATTTTAACCATTTGTCTCTCCCGTTCTTCTATCATGTATCGTCTACGACTAACACCATAAGGATAATCTTTTGTATAGTAAATCTCCTCATGTAATATCTCAGCTAAACATGAGTTAAATTCACCTAAGATTCGTGACGATTGGTAGTGGGTGAACCCAGCCATTAATAATGAATCGAAAATTGTTTGTCTAACAACAATTTCATCATTGATGGAATCAATACCATATCGATTTTTAACTAACCGCAACTCACCCAAGTAATTGGTACCAACAGCTATTGAGGCCCTATGTAAGATTTCAGTACCACCTGAAAGTTCTTGCACGTTTCGATTACCATTCATAACATTACGATAAGTCAAACAAACTATGATATTAAGTTCATTATCACCATCACTAACTGTGATGATACGGGCATTCTCATTCTCACGTTGTTGCCACCTCATATAAGGTTTGGTTACTTCGATTTCCATAGTGTATATATTGATAAGGATAAACCCGATATACAGATACCAATTATTCTGATAACCGACAACACGTTCATATAAATTTCGTAATAAGTCACACCTTCAGGATTAACTGTTTTAGTACTGAACATTCCAGCCACAAATAAGAATAACATAGCCAACGTTGGTAGGATAAACATTACGAATAAAGAGGTGTAAGAAACTTTAAGTAATGTTGGTAATTCGAAGAACTTCTCTGTTCGTGTTTTAGGGGTGGGTATTCTACGGGTTACCTCACCGATATTGTGGAACGAATTACCGAAACCCTCCAAGGATGCTTGTACAGCACGAATAGAATTCAACAAATCCTCTGTTTGTTGGTCAATTTTGGGTTTTGGTTTACCCGTCTTGAAGTCGTGTTTCGATAAATCCTGCTTTGGAACCATATTTACAAAGGTAAACATTTATTTTATATAAAACAAAGAGATATTTATAAACATGGCAAACGATTTTGACTGGGCTGACGACATCCCAATGGAGTATATTGAAACTAGAGATTTAGAGGTGGGTAAAGAATATATCGCCCGTAATTTACTTGTACGTAGATTAAATGGTGGTGAAAGTTTTGATGCTGAAGGTAAAAGATTCGTAGTAACAAATATTAGAAAACACCCTTACATGGTTGAGGTTATATGGACTGATTTAGATGATGAGATATCTAGAGAAGATTGGTTCAGTGTGTTAACTGCTGGGGATTGGGAACCTGTTATGTCCAATAAAGAAATTAATGAGTCCGACTTCGATTGGACCGAGACTGTTTCAAGTGACCCTATACAATGGGTAAGACCTAACATCACAATGGATAATGTTGAAAGAGATGAAGATAACTGGCCTACCCAATATGGTGATGGTTCAGGTGAAGTGTGGGTTGACTTTGAGAGATTCAATAATAATGAGAGAATCCAAATACTTAGGAATATAGATAAACACTTAGGTGGAATATGGATTGGTGAGGGTTCCGTTGCTGACAGTAAAGGGGTGAAAGAAATTATGTGCACCTCCAATAGAAAGAAGGGTCTTCTACTCCATTGTGGTCATGAAGATAATCATTTCTTCTCACAAGAAAATCACGTTTGTTGTATGGGACAGACATATCAAGAATTTAAAGACTACGAAATTGAACATGGTTATACAGGTCAAGATTTTAAAGAAAGACCGATAGTAGATGGTGGTATATTCTTAGAGAAAGAAAATTTAACAGAAGGATTTTATTATAAGGGTGTTAACCCTACAGTTGATTTGATTGTTATCCGTGGAGATAAGGTCTTATTAATACAAAGAGATAGTAACGCTGAGGCAGAACCAGGGAAATGGGCTCTACCAGGTGGTTTTCATGACACCAATGCAAAGGAAGGTGAAGAATGGAAAGATGACAAGGAAACATCATTAGAAGCTGCCAAACGTGAGGTAAAAGAGGAAACAGGGTTGGATGTTGATTCAATTAGTGGACTTAACTTCGAGATGGTTGGTGTATTTGAAGGTGGTGGAAGAGACCCAAGGGATAAAGAAGATGCTTGGACTAGGAGTACTGTGTATATGGTACACATTCCTGAGGATGAAGGTGATGACGTAAAAGGGATGGATGATGCTCAGAGAGCTGAATGGGTCCCTTTAAGTTTAGTGTTGAGTAGGAAGTTAGCATTCGACCATCATAAAATTATCGAGAAAGCTTTAACAATGAATGAATCTGACGCTTTCAGTTCATTAAGTTTACTAACAGAATCGAATGATTTTGAATGGGTGAAAGATACACCAGCCCATAATCCATTAGAATCAGATAAATGGATAATAATCTTCAACAACGAACAAGAATACGAAGAAGTACAAAGATGGTTATTTAGTAATGGTTTGTGTTGGGATGGTCATCACCTAGATAATCCAGAAGTTGAGGGTTGTGGTGAACCGTGGGCCTCTGATGGACCAATAGGGTTCTTCTTTAGATATGGTGAAAACGAATATAGTGGTGGTATTGATGCCTATTCATATGAAAATGATAGGGTAGATAAACAACCCGAAAGTGAGATGAATCAAAAGATAAAAGATGATTTCTCTAGCCACACCAAATACACTTGGTCTGATATTAGTAAGTACGTTACGAATTTGAATGAATCTGAATTAGATTGGGTTGATGATGTACAATTTAAAGTAACGGACGAATATATCCGAGAAATACTATCTAATTGTGAAGATATCCCTATAACAAATTATAATACTAGAACAAAATCACCTTACACTAAAAGAGGTAAGATGAATATCACGTACTATTCAATGTGTCCTTTTTGGTGGGATAAGTTAAAAGATGAACCACAAGATGAACATGGTAGAGGAAAAGGTGAATGGGTTCAAAGTAGTTGGAATACGCCTGAGAATAGTGTAGCTGTTATAATGCCAGACCGAAATGGTGTATCTGATGTACGTGGTATGGACAATGAAGACTTTTCATTAATAACATATGACCTAAAGGGTATATCACGATACTTCAATGGTGAAGGTGGTGAATTATGGTTATTCCTAGATGAGAATGGTAACATTAGATATGATTTAGTACCTGAACATTTAGTTGATGAGGTTAAGAAAGGGTTTGAAGGTGTTGAGAGACAAACAACATTAGAAGAATCTTTTGAATGGACTGATGATATACCTAGTGAGATTGATGTAGAATTATGGGAGAAAGTAGCCACTGATATTGATAATGAGGTTTCGGGACCACATTCGGGTAATATGGGTGAATTATTTCCTGAGTTAACTGATGTTTTAGAAAAGTACAATATCGATATTAGTGATATGGGTGAGTTCTTTATGTTCCCACCTGATGGAGCTAGAGACCAAGATGGTAATCATATCACAACCCACCAACTACATGACCTACATAAAGACTTAATTAGAATTGGTGTGTCACTTACACCTGAACAAGAACGTGAATTGAATTTGGAGTCAGTTAATGAGTCTGAGTTCGATTGGACTGATGAAGTTCCAGCTGGTGAATCACATAGGTATTTCGATATAAATGTTTGTTACCATTCTTTCTATGATGAAGAAACAGGTGAAGATGAATGTACTGAAGGTGGTTCATATTTTCTTAAAATACCAGTAGATGTAGTTCCTGAGATATGGGATTATGAGGCTGACGATGGTTATGTTGCTGGACCTGGTGATGAGGGTATGGATGTTATCCATTGGTGTGTTGAAGAGGGTCTATTGGATACAACAGATTACGATGATATTGAATATGTGACTGAGGTCTCTAGAGAAGAATTTTGTAGAGCTTGGGGTAATTACCAAGAAGAGGATAAAGAACTTTGTGGTCGTCTTAATGAGGATTTTGATTGGGTTGAGGAGCATGAACCATTCCAACCTGGTAAAGAAACATATATGATTGATTTCACAACCGAAGATGGGGATGTTAGTGGTTATCTAGGTTTTGCTGAAAGGAAGAGACGTAGTCAAATGAGAGATGTATTACGTAAATTAGGTTATGATGTAAACGGATTAGGGTTGAATTACCAATACTATTATTTGAATAAGGTTAAAGTTGGATTAGGTGGGTGGCACGTTGAGGTGGATAATTACGAAGAGGGTGATTACATATATGATAAGGCTAGAGAAGAGGGTTATACTATAATAACCCCTACTGAGTTTTTTGAAATGACAAGAGGTTCTTATTGAAACCTAAATCTAGACATCTTATATTGATTCAACATATCAGGGTCACCAGCTAAACAATCTTTAATGGATGATGAATAGGCGTGGTTCATACAATCAACCAATGTTTTAACCATATCTCTACCTGAGTTATTGAAGGTATCTAAGTGTTCACCTTTAAAAGTGATGGAACCTGATACGGTGTTACTAAACTCATTATTAGAATCTATTTCATAATAATAAGGTTTAATATCAACCTTTTCACCACCACTTGGGTCATCTTCTACCATTATATAATCTTCACCAACAACTCTATATAAAAAATCTAAAAGTTCTTCTTTTGTTCTCATACTGTTTTAATTCTAAAATAAATCCCTTCACTTAAAACCATATCATCTATTTCTAGGTATCTCATTAAATCATCATCATCCATGTCACCTAATAGTCTTTGAGCATCTTCTAAGAGGTCCAAGTTACTTGAACCTTTAATCTTAGTCTCTTCTACACCGAAGAACTCTTTATGACCCCACACTAATTCATATCTCATGACTTTCTTCTTGGTTTTCTGTTTCGGTTACTTTTAACCAACTTCCAATAGTTAGATACTATATCATCCTTTAATCGTTTAGCCATGGTAGCTATTGTCATCATCAAAGTAATTGTTACAACAATCATTTCATTCCTAAGGTCACCAAACTTTAAATCACCTGTTCCAAGATAACTAAGACCATGAACTAATACCGTAGACATGATGGTGTAAACAGCCATGTAGAAGAAAGTTAATTTGAAATAATCGTTATTAAACTCTTTTTTAACTTTCTCATATAAACCACTAAAGTTTATTTTTATCTTTGTTTTGTCTTCTATTTCCATTTTTTTCTCTATTTTTTAATAAGTTTTTATACTCAAATTCGGTTAAATACTGAGTATCACCATTATCGGTTGATACCGTGACACCAATTAGTGCACCTGTTAGGTCACACCTATTTTCGTGTACTATACTAATCCCCCACATTTTGTTTTTTCTTTTTAAATAATTTCCATGGTCTAAACACAAAAATTCTATTATTACTCTTTAACACATCAGACTCAAGCCTTTTAATTTTATCTTCTAAAAGATTAATACGTACTTGGTCCATGTCATGGATTTTCTCCATTGTTTTATTAGTATCTTTAATTATGTTAATAATTTGACTCTGTTTACCCATCATGGTCGTATACCAATAAAAGTCGTACCCACCATCATCTCTAGTACGAGTCATTTTAACTATTGGTCTATCAATCTTTTCAGTCTTCATCAAAGTACTTTTTATCTAATTTACTAAACACCTCTTCAGTGGTATAATACCATTTCATTGGACCTTGAGCTGAACCTTTTAATATACCCCAAAGTTCTTTACCTCTTGGGTTATAGATTTCACCCGTATCTTCAATATAACCTTTTTCTTCGTTAAGAGCGGTCTCACGTACTACAAAATCTTTGATGTACATAAACCAAATATACTTAAAAGGTATGGGGATGTAAAACCTATATCTCCACACCTTTTCTAACCAATTACACTCTTGGAATCTTTTATCACTCATTATTCTAAAAATTTTAAGATTTTCTCTTTAATACCTGTTTGTTTGATACCTTCCATCACTCTCTTACAATGAACGAAATTAGATAAACCTGTTTGGTAGTTACCTGAAATATCACCGAACTTTTCTGTCATATCCAAGTCATCAACAGCTACCCACTTGATATCATACTCTCGTGGTTTCTGTGATACTTTCGTAGATGTACAGTGGTGTTTTAACCAAGCGTGGATTTCATCACTTCTACCACCCTCTAAATTATCACTTGTATAAGTTTTAGAACTTGGTGTAAAACTGATGGGTCCTTTGATAACACCGTTATGTGCAAAGATTTCATTCATCTCAAACAAACTATAATGTGATTTCCAATCAGATGATAGTACAATCTCAGCACCTGTTTCTTTCAAAATGAAATTCAATACAGCAACACACTTCGGGTCAAACATGTAGGCGTCCCACTTGTTATCATTACCTCTACCCCAACATTGTGAGGTTGAAATTACTCCATCGATATCTAAAAATATGATTTTCATTTATTATCCATTTTGAGGAACTTCATTCTCAGTTTCTCTCTTTCTAATTTACGTTTGTACTTTTCGTACTTTTCTTTCTTCTTACCTGTTTCATCTTCTTCCACTTCCCTTTTGAAGTTCTCACTCGCTAAGGCCCGTTTCAAGAAGTCTATATACTCTTGGGTTTGAACCATCGGGTCCACCTGTTTCTTTTTCTTCTTACTACCCATTAGAATCTTGTATTTCTCCTATGTAATACCACACCAGGTGTTATAGCTTTTTTAATTGCCTCAATCAACCTCTTGTGGGTATCGGTTAAAGTTCTACCTTCTTCAAGACCTTTGATTATATTGTGTGTCTGAGTACAGTACTTCATTACCCACTTGATGTCTGATGGTTTATTACCCTCAATCTTAGAATCTACATCTGAAAGGTTGTGAAGTCTGTCGGCTAATTTAATACCAAGACCCCAAGTAGACATTGTAGTCATCTTCATTGTCAAGTATACTTCTTTACCGTATTTTTCAATACCTTTTGGGTCAGAAGTTAACTCCTCAACTAAAGAAGCGACTAAGTCACCGAAGTGTTCTCTAATAACTTTAATAGTCACCCATTCAACATCTTCTACAGTATCGTGTAACATACAAGCTGCTACTAAAAGTGCTATCTTGTGTGAACTTTTGTAAGTGTGTAGGATTCTTGCCACAGCGATTGGGTGTGTGATATACTCTAATCTCTCACCGTTGTGGTCTTTTCCTTTTCTGAAAACCCCTTTGTGTGCGTGTGTAGCGAAAGCTCTAGCCTTTTTCACAATACTTACGAAATCTGTGAATCTGTCTAATTCTTCTCTTGTGTATATTTCGTGGTTTTTCATCATATTCAAATATACGAAAAATATTTAAACATCTCGACCATTTTCAAAAATATGTTTTATAACAGGAAACCTTAAACTAAATTCACCATCCTGATTTTTTGATTCTTCGAAGTATTGTACAGTAATCGTCTTACCGACAATAAGACTTGGGTCATTGTGAAAATCTCTACGCTGGTCCATTGAGAACCCACTTCCGATACCAACTACATTACCTTTATGTTCTACAGTGATACGAGATAACATAACCTCTTCTACATCAACACCATCAACGATATGTCGAATCTCACCACTCTCAGTACCCGTAACAATATATTCATCATCATGAAACGATTTAACCTTTAATAGATTCTTAGTTCGTTTACCTTCGTACCCAACATTTTTACGTAACATAACACCTTCCCAACCTTCTTCTGAAGCTTTATTAACCCATTCTTGGAAGTGTTCCTCATCACGAACTAACTCTTGTCTTAAAACAGATAAGTGTGGTACATCTTCTGAATCTAAGAAAGCTAGTAGATGTAACAACCTAGATTGTAATGGTTGGTCACCCTCACCCAATCTAAATTCGGTTAACGATAAACAATCAAATATTTTAAACATAGCGTTCTCCATTGTGTGATTCTTCTTACGAATTTCTTTCATCACTCCTTGGAAACTTTCATTACCATCTTCATCAACCATACAAATTTCACCGTCAAATACAACGTTTGTAAGACCCATACTCTTTACCTCACGTTCAATGACCCCCAAAGTGTTAAATAGTTTGCCTTGACGACTGTATGACTCCACATCACCATCTTCATCAACTATTACGATACACCTACATCCATCAAGTTTACGTGAGACATACCAAGCTGAAGGTTTTTGGATAAATTTATGAACCATAATACTACGTTTTGGGAATTGGACTATCTCAGGTTCATACTTCTGAGCCAACGCTACTTTAAAACTAGGTATTAGATTAGGTATTGCCTTATTGATTAACTTCTCACCTGTACGAGTCTTCAAATCTTTATCAATAACACGATAAATTAATTCTTCGTAATGTGGGTTTAATAATATAAAACCATTAACAGCTGATATAGCGTCGTGACCAGTTATTCTTCTAGTACGTAGGTCATCTAGTAAATCAAATAGGTCACCATTTTTAGGTGTACATAGATTTTTATTCTTTATACAGTTCTTAGAGGTAACAAAAAATTGGTAAAATGGGTTATATGTGTAGAATAATATTTTTTTCAATTCTTCATCACCACTATGCATACGTAATTGTTCCTCTTTGTACTTATTCGAGTTATCGTTGTTTAGTCTATACACTAAACTCTGTAATCTATCTAACATATAATAATCCTTTTTACAAAGATAATACAAATCCTTAACAATTGGAATATTTATAGATAAGGATTAAAAAATTTAATTATGGGTAACGCAGAAAATAAGAGTGAGTTTATCACACAGCTGTTTTTATATTACAAACCAATACTATCCAAAGAGAAACAAGTTCAGTTGTTATCGGATTGGATGGATTCGTGCCTTGAAAAAGAGGAATATGAGATGGCTAAGACTATCAAAGACCTATTATTCGATGTTGAGAACGATATTGATATAGATGGTGTTAGTGATTTGAGTATTGTTACAATACCTGATAATGTAGAATTAGTTTATGAAGAGGACTTCATTAATGGTAAATTACCTAAAATAATGACCAAAAAGGGTGAAAATGAAGAAAAAACACCTAAAAAACCAGTAAAACCACCCAAAAAAGGGTGGAAATGGGTTAATATTTGGGATAAACCTTATGGATTTATCGTTATAGACTGTCAATTTTCGTTCAAAAAAAGAACGTTTAGGTTGATATTATTGAATTACGGGTTCGAATTCAACTAATATTCACATTTAACTGTTAGACTCTATCTTAATAAAATGGGCATACTTACCAAAGCTAAAATAAAATCAATAAATCCAAACCATTTACCCGAATCGTGGTTAAAGTTAGCTGACGATAATTTTGTTTTAGTGGGTGGTAAACTGGTAAAAAAACCAATGGTTCATAAAAGAACCATAAAACCCCTAATATTTATATAATATGAGTAAAGCAAAAACAACAAAAGTATCATTAATATTACAAGCTGTTACAGAAGCCAAAGTTAAGTACATTGAAATATTAACACCCAACGGTACAACAGCGATGAAAATAAAATTAAATGTTAATTCTGATGATATGGTCGATTTTCTTGATGAATTCCACGATGCTGGGTTTACAGTTCGTAAAATATCTAAAGAAGAGTTCGATAATTATGAGGCTGAAGAAAGACTTAATTTTAATTTATAAGAATTTTACTAAAAAACGGGATATTTAACCACCTTATAGGTGGTTTTTTTATGCCCTAAACGCTAAGTAGATGATATTTATTATTAAACAAAAATAATGAAAAAAGTGAAAATGAATAACACTAAAGTTGTCGACATAGTTATGGAGACCCTTGAACGTGATGGTGTATTTGTTACTAAATCTAAGATTGATTCAGCTATAAAAGGTTATTTAGCTGAAAGAGAAGAAATCTTATTAGATGATGAACCACATATTGAAGATAGTTATAGTTTCGGACCTGAAACTGTTGGAGCTTTCAATGATATGGTTGGTGGTCTTAATGACACTGTTGAGGATTTGAATATTATTAGAATTAAAGAAGGTGATGTTTTAGTTGATACTGATGAATACTCTGATGAGTATCTAGAGGATATCATAAATGACTTAGAAAGTGTTGTTGAACGTCTAGAGTTTCTTAAAGGTTTAGAATAATATTAGGAATCGTTATTCTTATCTAAACAATTGAAAATATGTTAGATGAATTATATGACGATGTTCTGAGTGTTATGACAGAAAAAGGTTTTACAACTTGGTTTGAAAAGAACCATCGTAACAAAACATCACCTCTAAAGTGGTGTTATGACAATGACTGTGAATTAAAGTCACCACCCACACCACCATATGGATTAACATGGTTAGCCAATTCTTACGATGGGTACTTTCAGTTCCCACACAAAATTGAAGTGACAGATAATGGTATGGTTGGTTCACGTAAGTGATGTTGGGTGATATTTATATCATATGGAAGTAAATAAACACATTAATTTTCTTAAAAGACGTGGATTTTTAATTAAAGAATCATCCCAAATAGATTTAGATTTTGGGGAACCTGTTGAGAGTGGTCTTAACTTTAAAAGTATGTGTGCTAAAGGTGGTGATATATTTTGTAAATTACTACAGTTAGCTGATAGGGAAGGTATTAAACAAGATGAGTACTTATCTAAAAAATTAGTTGATTCCATAACTAAGATATTCACATATCTAAAACCACCAATTAAAGATAATAGAAGTAAGTTTAATAGATTGGTGTCTGTTATACTAGACCAAAATCTAGAAAACTCCATTAACACTTTTAATATTATCGCTGATGTCATTGATGATGTTAATATTGGTAAGTTGAGAAAATCCATAAACAAATTAACTGACAGTCAAATCCAATTAGGTGATGAGGCTTTATTGAAAATAATCAATAATATAAAACATCAATCATACACTAAATACGAAAATAGTTTTATTGGTGACCATTTCGAGTCATATAGAACTAGACTAGAATTATCTTATAGAGGTGAAGAAGTTCTTAATTTTAAATTCGCTGAATTACTTTCAGATTATCTAAATAACGGTAAGGACTATCATGAACTATCTTCAATGTTGTATAACGCTGTTATCAATAACTTTAAGAACGGTGTTGGTAAATTTATTAAGGCTGACCTTAAGTGTATAAAACCATTAACAGATGGTAACCAAACCATTATACAAGCTGGTGACTACGTTGAGGTTAAAAAATTAGATTATAAAGGTGATAGTTACTTATCAGAATTCTTTTCGATTTATAAATCACCAAAGAAGTTACCTAAAGAACTTAAAACACCTGAAGGTTTTGAGTTGTACAATAAGGTAATTGATTCCTTATACATAAAACTAGAGAATAATGACCAAGGTATCATAAATACTATTGGTAATAGTTTTGCTGGTATTATTTATGACGATAACAGATTCATACCTAGACATGACATTCAAATTTATTGGTCTAATAAGGGTCAGAGAGTTGATGACCATAGGTTATCGATTAGATATAGATTGAAATCGGGTAACTTTCATAGTTTCACATATGACAATACTTCAGACGTACTAAAATCCGAAACTATAGATACTGAAATAACAACACAAAACGTATTGTTACCATTAACAGTTAATGAGAATATTAATGAAGCATCTGTTACAGATAGACACGGTAAAGAATGGGATAGACAATCATCCCAAGGTAAGATGATTAGAACCAAAGGTGGGACTAAGGAACTTGATGATGACTTTGATTGGGCTATCCAACAAGCTGAAATCACACCTGACGACCCAAAGATAGAGGCTCTTATACGACATTTCGATGGTGTTGCTTCTGAAGTTATAGGTGAGGATTTTAATGAAGATGCTGGTGGTTGGTATGGTCATCACACTGTTATGGAATTACAGAACGGTGAAGAATGGGTAGTTGGTACACACACTTCAATGGGTAATGCACTACATGAATATATGACGAATTATGTTGATGACGTGGGTGTTGAGGAGTTGGGTATAGATTTATCTGACTTTGTTGATGTTAGTGATTATTGGATATCACAATTCTGTCAAGAAGAGACTGACCATTACTTTGATGATATGACGGATGAGGATTTATTAGAAGTTTATGGTGATTATGATATCGTAGCTGAAATAGAAGAATTAGAGGAAAATGAAGAGAATTTAAAAGAAGAGTTGATTGAGGTAGAGGAAAAGTTAAGACAATATCTAGAAGCCTTTGAAACTATGGAAATCCAAAATCAAGAATATATTTCTTATGGTTACGAAAGACCACAACATTCCGAAGAGGATTTTGAAAACATACAGAATAAGATAGACAAGTTTCAACACATAGTTGGTAAAATTAAACATAAACTAGATTACGAAATGGGTGAGTCTAGAGATGAATATCTTGAGACACTACGAGACCAATCTAAAGATGACCATACTGATGAATGTGAGAGATGTATGGAACGTGACCCTGTTGATTGTATTGTTAATGAAAAGGGTTGGTATCGTACAGGTGCTGAAGCTATTGAAGCTTTCGGATGGGATGTTGATAGGGGGGCTATCGTTGATTACTTATCAGAAGATGGTTATGATGCCATGGCTAGTTACGATGGTTACGCTCACGAAGAATATGTGAACGGTGAAACTTATGTCCTTATTCGGGTAAACTAAACTAAAACATTATTGTGTAGTTTACGATACTCTAATAAAGCTAACTCTTTAGCTTTAGCTTCAAACATAATATCAATATCGAAACCATATGGGTCAACTTGTGTACGAACATAGTCGTGATGTGCTCTAAATTTTTTATCATCACGAGGTTCTGACACATGTACAGCTGGTACGATGTTATCAGGCCATGTAGAAACAGCTAGTGTAAGTGCGTCACGATGAGACATACCATCAGGATGACAAGTATGGTGGTGATAGTCAAACACAATTGGGATACCCGTACGTTCATGTACATACATAAGGTCACTAACAGTATAAGCTGATTGTTTGTCGTCATTTTCGATAGTAAGACGTGATTTGGTATTGTCGTCTAGTAACTCGAAATTGTCACACCAACGTTTAAGGGCTGAAGATTTATCACCATACACACCACCTACGTGGATATTAATTTTATTATAAGGTGTAGTGGATAAACCCATAAGGTCCATAATTTGTGAATGACGATTAAGTTCTACTATAGTACGTTGTACAACATCATCAGTTGGTGAGGCTAAAACATTAAATGGACCAGGATGAAAAGATAACCGTTGGTTATAATTATTGGCCATAGTACCAACACCACGTAAAACATTAGAAATCCTATTGTAATCGGGTAAATCAGAAAAATTGTATTCCGACATCCAAGGAAACATATCAGAAGACATACGATAAAATTGTATGTCATTACGATGATTCCAAGATACAACAGTTGAGAGGTCACGTACATTTTGTAAAACTAACTCTGATACATAAGGTAAACCCTTAGAATCAAATGTACGTCTAATCATACCACGATTAGTGGTAATTTTTGGTTTTTGAGAACCAAGTGTAGTATTAATACAAGCATATCCTAATTTCATAGTACAAATATAATATAATTAAATGAATTTATGTTCTAATTTACTAATTAATTCCGTTTCATAAACGTGTAGTTGATACCCCCACTCTAAATTTTCACCAGCCATAGTGTAACAAACGTGACCATTAAAATTATGTTTGGTTTGGTAATCTTTTTCGGTATCATTTAACCAAGATATATACCCAACAACACTACCCCAAGACTCAATTATATAATCTAAATCCATACCGTGTTGTTCAATCACTGTTTCTAAACTATCGAATGTACCGATGTATTTGTCAGGGTATTCATCATACCCATTATAACGAGCTATTACTGTATATACTTTCATACAACAAATATAAACAAAAAAGGGGAATTACAAAAGTAACTCCCCAATAACCACTAAAACACGCGACTTTCGTCGACTTTACGATACTAAAAACTCAGTATCGAACTCTTTCTTGAACATATATAGTCCAGATTGTTTCTTTAAATCAGCCTTAGCCAACTCACCAATACCCATCCCGTAGTCGTGAGATGCCACATCAGTTAAAGAGTTTAATAACTCCCATGTGGTCATATCGGTTTTAGTATTTTTATGGTGTCTTTTAGTTAAGTTACTAAGATAAACACCTTTTTCATTATATTGTCTTCTAACATCTCTCACAGGGAAATACTTTTCTAGTACAGCCTCAGTTCTTGAATCATTAATATCAGTTACTTTAGCTTCAACTAAATCTCTTAATTGAACCATTTCATGGTATGACGCGTTAATAGAATTCATCTTCTTAACTTGGTCCTTGAAAACTGATTTGAATTGTTTATTATGTTCTTTAATACCACCTAGTTCACCCATAAACTTACTAATATCATCAATTGAAGATGACTCTAATCTAGGTCCCATTTCTAATCTTCTTGGTCCTACCATACCATTAGAACAAACAAGTCTAAGGATGTGTGGGTCAACCGCTATATCCTCAGTTGGACCAGCTGTCATAATAACACCTGTATTAAATGCTTCATCTTTCAAACCATCAACATCGAATCCCCACCCTGTATTAAGTGTTGAGATTGATATATTACCTGTCGAGTCCATATTCATATTGGTTACATCTAAATTATTATCAGACATAACATCCTCAACCATATTAAAATAGAAATCAGGTGATACGTAAGGTTTGTTTACAGGTGTGATAGCCACAATCTTAAATGTTTGTGGGTGGATGTACATGGATACTGTCTTATCGTTACTAGCTGACATCTTATTCTTAATTACAGTCACTAATTGGTTCTTTGACTTAACACCAAAGATACTAGTGAACTTTCTAATGAAAGTATCATTAACACCTAATGTCTTAAGTAATGATTTAAATGCTGAATTAGTAAGTGGTAATGATTTCCCCTCAATAGTAATAGTACCATATTTTTGGTTCTCATCTTCGAAATCTATGTTTATATCAGCGAACGTTAAGTTCTTTCTGATTGGGTAATTGTCGTTTACTTCCTTTTTAAAGGTGTCGTACTTTGATAAAATAATATCTGTTGCCATGTGTTTTTTAGTTTATTTAAATATAGTTAAATCGTATAAAATATCAACCCTAGTCATCACCAATATAAGACGGTTCTAATGTTGGTCTTGGGTCATCATCTGTTGAGCTTTTTTCTTCAGTAATATTATCAAACTCAATACCTGTTGTAGACTCAACGATTGATTTTTCATCAACATTATATTCGGGTTTAGATAGTAAGTCTAATAAAGCGTCATCACTAGTTTCTTGGAAATTATCCATTTCTTTTTGGATTTGTAGTGCTTTCTCCAACTCATTATATTTCTTAGAGTTGAAATCTAAACCATCTTCGGTCTTTACGATGTATAATTTCTTATTGATGTCACCTCTACGGTTCTTTACGTAAACCATGTATCTCTCATTCGTTTGTTGGTCTACTCTAACATACATCATCGCTGTAGTATTATGTTTCAATTTAGTTGACCCAGCGTATGTACCACCTTTGGTGATGTGTTGGATTACATCAAATGCTGTGTATTTATTGGACTCATTTTGACCTTTGGTATGTTTAATCATTAATCCGATTAACCAAGTCTCTGTTGCTGTTGATGACATCTTACAACAATCAGCATCTTTCACTTTATCTTTTACGTCCATAAAAGAATCTAAGATAACGTAGTCCCAACCCTCTTCTAAGATGTCTTCCATAGCTTGTTTAGGGTTTTCTTCATCAGCTAAGTAAAACCCTTCTACATCCATTAATTGGGGTAATTCTTCAGCTAATTCCATGTTATCAATTGGGTTCATCTCTGAAGATATATAAAGACACTTCTTTTGAGGGTTCTTTTCTTCTATTGAGGCTAATTTATCTACTAGTAGTGTTGTTTTACCCGAACCAGGTTCACCAACCACAACAGTTATTGTTGCTGGCATTGTACCATGTTTTCTTGATGTTACTGTATCTATGAATTTACCTGTCTTTAGGGGTATAAATACCTCAGGTGGGAAATTTAAATCCCTTAATCTATGTGTTTGTGGTCTTTTTCTTTCTGTCATATCACAAATATAATAATAATTTAATTAATATCCAATACCACACTCATTAATAAATTCATAACCCAACTCTTCACTGAAAGGTTCCATCATCTCTTGAACAAGTTCACTATCCATATGACCAAAGTCAACTGAATAACCATAAACTTTAATTAATTTATGTGGTTTACTAACAACTACTCTACCACCACCTCTCATTCTCCATTCATCAGAGTCTAAATCCTCTAATACTAAAACTTCATCCCTAACCTCACTATGGAACTCACCACCATTGGCTCGAAGTATCGTCTCACCAGTTTTAACATTTTCTAATACAATACATTTATATTTTCCCCTTAAAGGGATATCAACAGTCTTCATAATTAATCTTATTAGGTTATATTTTTACAAAGATAGAAAAAAATGGATAAAGAACAAGTAGAACACCCAAAACATTATAATAATGGTATTGAAATGTGGGATTACGCTGTTTCACATGACCTAGATTTCTTAGAAGGTAATGTGGTAAAATATGTTACAAGATGGAGACA